>Ga0315914_1004448_pt1 | contig 20975 bp, 13 predicted proteins | sample MpolenodulesMG_FD_203920 | JGI IMG/M metagenome (GOLD analysis project Ga0315914, IMG submission 203920) | Medicago polymorpha root nodule microbial communities from Los Angeles, California, United States - elongated nodules | ecosystem: Host-associated > Plants > Roots > Nodule | place: USA... | reverse complement strand
TGAACAACTAAACTAAAAAAAAGTCGTTTTCATCAATTTGTGAAAGTTCCCTCAAAAAATCAATTTGGGAAAGTATGTTAATGTCACGTAAAAACAAGTATGATCGTGATTTTTTTTTTGTCCAAAAATAAAATAAAATAAAAGTGTGATCGTGATTTGGGTATGATTACACCTTCCTAGTTGCGCCATAAGTGGGTACTATTATACACTTTTATTTGATTGATCAGTGATAAATTAAGGGTGTGTTTGGATGGAAGGTTTGGGAGGGGAGAGTTTAATTTTCATTTTTAAACTGTGGATGCTATGAAATATTTTTTAAAAAGTTAACATATTAACATGATAAATGATCATATAACACTTCAATCAAACTTAATTTATTTTGGGAAAACACGTTATATAGTTTATAATTTAAAAATGAAAAATAAACACTCCCCTCCTAAACCCTCAATACAAAAACACCCTAAGAGCGATCCCCTCAAAAAAAAATTAAGAGTGAATTCATTTTAGTCCAAGAAAAAAATTCGTAAAACCCGTTTCTAAGAAAAATAGAAATGATTTTTAATCCTTGAAGAAGAAAAATGGGAGTAGATAACTTTTCCTGTCTTTACATTTTGTTTGATGATAAAAGAAAGACAGAGGAAAAAAAAAGAAGTAAAAGGGAAAAAGGAGATACTATTAAGTTTGGTATGAGAGAAAATGAAAGAAAATTACGATAGAAATTGAAATATGTGTTTTAATAAGACGACATAACCCGGAATCAATTATTCTCTCTCTCCCCTCCCTCTTTTGTGAGTTGTCAGCTAAAATCACAATTTCCTCTTCTTCATCTACCAAAGAGGGGTGGTTTATGGTCAACTTTTGACCCCAAATCACCCTTCACATCGTTTTCTCCTTCCATTTTATTTAAATAAGTGATTTTCACATCAAATTAGGTTTTTCTTTCGTGATTTCGTCGTCTTAGTGCGACGTTGTTTTGTTTGTCATCTTTGTGCGGCGTTGTTTGTCTTTTCCCTCTTATTCAAGTGTTTGTTCAGTTCAGATTGTCAGATCAGCTCCGATCCAGTGCAGATCCAACCAATGACTTTGGCGTCATCAACGTTGCAGGCCAGGAGGCATGACTATTCCGGAGATTTTAATATAGTCATATTTGTAGGCTTATGTACTTTTCCGTTTTATGCTATTAACATGGATGATATGAGTTTGTTCACAGATTTATCCTTTTTGTTTTTAGCGAATTTGTATTGCACCGATGTACTCTATCAATTTGAATGAATGAATGTCGTTTGTTTTGTGTCAAAAGAAAAAGACGACATAAATTAATGACAGAGTGAGAAAAAAAGTTTACGTGGACCACAAAAATAAACTATAATATATTGACTCAAAATTTATGTTTTTTTTTAACAGATCAAAATGAGAAATATAACCATACAGTGAAACCACCCGCACAAGGTGTGCAAAGGAGGCAGCCCAAAAAATATCTACAAAGTCAAGGTGCCACAGTTAAGCACCAACCAAAGGCTGAAGATATAAATTACATAAGAACACCATGCAAAGAATGGGGTGTCGCCACTAGTCATGGTAACACAGGCAAAAGCCGTCTGTTTTGATTTCAACCATAAGAATGAGTTGATCTTTACTTTTTCAATGAGAGTAAAGGGAGTGGAAACCATGTTTTGAAATATTCGGTTGTTCCTCTCACTCCAAATCACTCAAACAGTTGCAAACTAAATAATCTTGAAAAATAAGTGTGAAAATTACATCTTAAAAATTAAATTACACATCTTTAAAATTCAAAATAATTGTCTATATATTTCGAGTGATTTAAAAATATGATAGTAACGCATATAGGATGGTGAAGAGAATGGACTACAATATAATTTTATTTCAAAAAATATAAATATATTTTAATAATTTTCCCCATATTTTTTTTTGTAGAGTGGACCGTGGCGTCCCACTCGAACCCAAGAGTGGCTCTGCCACCAACGTAAATATCCTTAAACAAAAACTTGATGTAATAAAAAAAACTAAAATAAGTGTTATATATAAAATAACACAAGTATTTAATTAAAATCAATACAAATTATAAAATATATTTCAAAACAATTAAAGTTTTTTTTAATTTAATAATAGAATACAAATCCATCTTAGTCTCAAATAAAATTCACAAGACCTAATTTAGTCCATAAGAAAAATAAAAACAACCTTTAGTCCATGAGAAAAATAAACCAAGACAACTTTAAATTTAATTTAATTAATTCCCTTAAAAAATATAAAATTGATATTAATTAAAACATTTAAAAAAAAATTGACGGGTAAAACATTTAAATGTATAAAAGGTGTGTGGTTCTATAAAAATAATAATTCTCGTGAATCACATGCAAAGCTAATGCAACACATTGTGTTTTTATATAACTCGTTTTATAAACATACACATTTCTTATCTATCATGATTTTTTTTTCTTCAATTTTTTTTTTTGGTCAAATAGCCTAACGGTTAGAGAAATTCAATTTAAAGGTGAATAAATGAGGTGTCTGGAATTCGAACCCGACCCCTACATAAATATGCATCATCCCTAACCAAGTGAATTAAGCTCGCGGGAACTCTTTCAATTTTTCTTATAACAAAGTACAAACTACTATATAGTTGTTCACTTCCATTTACTTGATCAATCAAACAATTGTAAAGAAGCGAAGTACTGACTTGTCGTGGTTTATTTTTCTCATGCACTACAACTTTTTTTTTTCTTCAAGTGACTAAATTAGGTCTTACGAATTTTATCAAGGACTAAAAAGAGTATTCACTCCTAAAATTATTACAAAACTAATAAGCTTTTTTTTCCAGGAAAAAAAACTTATTAGTTTTTAAGTAATATTTGAATCGTTTTACATTTTAAAATATGGTTTAAATATGTTTTTGGTCTCTATAATTATTACATCTTTTAACTTTTAGTCCTCATAAAAAATTTCCAACGCCATTTTTTGTCACTGTTTTTAAGTCATCTCAGGTGTATCATTCAAAATTTTGATTTCATGTTTAAAACATTATAAGAATCTCTCTAAAAAAATAGAATATTTTGACAAAACATTAATTAAATGTGAATTTTTATGTTTTTGGTGCTTTAAATTTAATATTTTTTTAAAGGATTTTTTTTATAATATTCTTAACATTAATGCGGAAGTTGATTCAAAAGGCTAATTGTATGATTTGACTTAATAGTAAAAACCAAAAGTCTGGATGAATTTTTTTGGGACATTAAAAGTCGAAGATTTTTTTTTTAATGGAACTAAAACAAAACGTTTGAATGTTTACAAGGACCAAAAAAAAAATCCTTAAATAAAATAAAATATTTTTTTTAAAAAAAAACTGTGGGTTTCAATGGAAACAGTGTAATTCACATATCAAAGAAACAATGAACATTGTCAAGGTAGTTGTCTTAATAGTTGTTTGATGATTTGCATGCCACACTCATTTCAAGAATTTTTACAATCTAACGATATTACTCCCCCCCGGTCCTATTTGTAAGAGAAATTTGGGTCAACAAAAGTTGATGTATCTGGTTAAGAATTCAGTCCAAATACATCAATTTTTGTTGACCTATCTTTCTCTTATAAATAGGATCAGATGAGTATATCTCAAAGGTCATGCCCTCAACTCCATGACAAAATAGGGTAGCGAAAAGAAAAACCGCCATTTGCTTGATGTTGTTCGCACCCTTGTTCACACTCTTTTGTTTGAGTCTCGTGCGCCTCCACGATTTTGATGTGAAACCCTTTCCACCGTAATCCATCTTATAAATAGAATGCCATCTCCATCAATAGGTGGTGAATCCCTTTTCACTCGGTTATGTGGTCACCCACCAAATTGCTACTCTTTGCATCTTCGGTTGTGTGTGTTATGTCCATCTTCCTTTACAACAGCGCACCAAGCTCGTTGGACAATTTGTTGAATTTGCATTTCTCAGATACTCTCCTCATCAAAAGGGATTTCTATGTCATGATCTTAACCTTCGTAGGATTCAGGTATCCCATGAGTGGCAATACTACATCTTTGTAGGTCAACAATGGTTTAAATGATTGTTGAATTTAATGAGAGTTAAAAAAAAAAACGACAAAGTAGAAACCGAAGAAGAGACAAAGTCATGATGTGATGTAAAAAATATTTATTTTCTTTAAATATGACATTTGTTGCTGTCAAAATTGATATTTTTTATACTTAATATTGTTGTTGTCTTGTTTAATTTGTTTTTTATGTTTTAATTTTTTTTTTATATTGGGTGAATATTGAATTTATGGTGAGAGGGCCGACTTAGCTCAAAAAAACAAAAACTGAAAACTGAAACTAAAATTTGATTTCATCCAGAGGACCCTGAAGAAAGAAACTCATTGACTATATTATATTCAACCAGGATAGATAAAATATAACTCTGAATTAGTTCATTGCTAGGGACCAAACTCCAATCCCAACTAGCTCGTCCCTTCATATGGTAAGCATTTTAACCACTTTCATCCAATATCGTGGTTGAATTAAGTTTATGAGTAAAGAATTCACTTCAGAAGGATTATTATTGAATAACATCAAAAATTAAATTTAACATGTTGCTTTGTCAAACTAAATTTTCTGCAAGACATGATAAGCCTATAATTCTTATGAAATTTCAAAATTATTTGATACTCCAACAAATAAATTTAATCTGACATATATTGTAAAGTTAAAAATATAAGTAAAAAGTAAACATTAACTTTAAAATTATATAACCACGAACATTTGATTTATTTAATTTGAGGACATGATTAAGAAAATATAAAAATATTGATTAGATTTGTGAAATTTAATATTTATAAAAAGATATAAAATGTGAAATGACTATGACAACAACTGCTCTTAAGGTGAATAATAGATCAGATCATATTATTTTGTGTGCGTAAATTAAAATGGTGTTTGTAGTGGACCAATATTGATCATATATACAATAAAATATAGAAATGGGGAATGAAGTGTAGAAATCCTACGAAACTCAAAAAATCCAAACCTTGGCTTCAACTCCTTAGCTTACTCGTACTTCAGGGATATACGGGCACAATTTAATTTTTTTATTTGCAAAACAATTTTATTTTGTACTTAATTTAAATCAAACAAGGCAGTGAACCCCCTTAGAAGATTTGTTGATCCTTCATATTCTTCATTCTCGAGAACTCTCTCATTGTTCCTCCACCTTCTTGGTCAGAACCCATCATTCTCCAAAAAATACATATATGTTAATTTCATCCATAACAAAACACAAGTAAAATGATCTAAAAATTCAAATGTTAATCACTTAAAAACCCACACACACAAATAAGAAATTACGAGTTTGAACCCGAATCACAATGTCCTATCTGTTAATTTCAGCATTTGTTAGTTGAAGGTGGACTTGTAAACTACTCACATTCTGTTACAAAAGTATATACAACTGAGCCTCCTCAATTACACATATTTCTACGGGTAAAAATAGACGTAGTATACATGTCATTTTTAAGTTTTAACACAACTTCTCTTGAGAGACTGGTGCAAAGAAAAAACATTCACTACTTCTCTCTATAGGATTTACTTCAAATTTTCAACCCATTAATCGTTTTTTCATCGAAACACTCTCAATTGTTTTACATACCTTTTTAATTGTTTTACATACCTTTTCAACTCATTAATTGTTTTACAATAAAGATAAACTAATTCTACTATCTTTTAAAAGATAAATTTTGAAGATAACTATATGTACTATCAGTTACCAAATGTTATAGTATTTAGAAGACGAGTAAGTAACAGTTAAGTTGATAGTTCAGTGTTACATTCTCACTTGCCACATTTGGCATTAGTTTTCATTTTATAACCATCAGAATAATAAGATATACATTATTTGTGGAAAGTGCCAAGTTAAGCGTATAGTTACAAAGCTAATAATTGGGTCAGTCCATGGTATTTCCTTAAGCTGTAATAACAACATGCCACGTTAAAAAACATGTGAAGGGTGGTGGGGCTAAAGACAACCAAGCAAGTCTTAAATATCATAATTTTATAGTGGGACCCATCAAGAACAAGAGGCAACAGTTGGCAATATGTTCGTTTGTGTTGGGTGGAAAGTGAGTGAACTGTGAACCACACGATGCTCTAACACTTCTAATTTCTAAAGTATCTCTTGTTACTTAAGATAATATATTTTTGTTTTTAACACTTCAATTTTTAGAGAAAATTAAGGCCCTTTGAAGTTTGATCAAAAATTAAATAAATTTTGATCAATAATTGTACTTTGATTTGAATGAGTTATTTTTTGAATAATTCATCACTAACTGAAATTCATTAATCCTATAATTGCTTAGTCACACACAAAAAAACATAAAAACTCATTGTTGTTTTTTTTGTTGTTACTATTATTATCATAGTAAGAACATGCATCAAATATGCTCTAAGTCGCTAACCTTGCCTTGCTATTGATAAAAAAAACGAAGGGACACTAACCTTGCCAAATCTAAAAGACTAAAAGAGAAAAATTTGGGTCACAATGTGCCAATGTGGGGCACTAATATTTGATACGTTACTATATGTAGCAATAGCATCAAATATGACTCCAACCTAGCACACTATACAGCATAAACCCAGGCTTCAATTACACTTCAACCACTTCCTTTTTTTCTCTTCTTTTTAGTACGAATTTTACATTAATGCCATAAGATCATTGCTTTCTTTCCTGCAACTGCAACCCTCTTAGCTACTCATTCAAGACACAAACCTGAGGCTTGTCAATTTCAATTTCAATATTCTTTTCTTTTTTATTAATTTTTGTTCCATTATTATATATGCATGGGACCAGTCAAATCAAATATATGGTTCTTTTGTTACCTCTCAAAACTGTCGGTGGCTTGGTTGGTGCTACTCTCTCACTTCTATGACCTTTTTTTTTGTTTTATAGAATATCTTCTCTTTTGGGTTGCTTTTAATAAATAAATAAAAAAATACTAAGTTTATACACCACAACAAGTAAAGGCGTTTTCATTATTATAGTTGGACAACACTAGATACAAATCTTTTTTATTTTTGATAATAAGATGCAGGTCTCTTTTTTTAACAATAAGATACAAGTCTTTCTTTACACCTGGTTATTGAAATATATAATTTGACACACTACCTACTATATTTCACTGTATTTCAATACATAAGAACGATTATTTGGTGTAACATGTACATCAATCAATAATTTTATCTACGTTGACTAGTTAAGGGAAGTATAATATGCTTTAAAATAAAGATCCTTCATGCATTTTATAACGTCATAAATAGTTTCTAGTGTTTATGAGGATCTGAAAGCTCTTATTTCATTTTTACAAATTAACAACAACAACAATAACAATAAATAGGACCAATGATCGAACCATTGAGACTTATGGGACATTTTTTGATGGGGAGAGGTATGGGACATTATTGATTTAATTCAATTAATTAAACCATAGTCAAAATGAATGATAAATAAAAAATAAAAAAGTAAAAAATAAATAAAAACATATTAAAAATGAACCAAGGTTAACTGAAAAGTTGATTCGGTTCAACTTTGATTCAACCAAACTAAAGATGTAACTGAAATTAAACCAACTGATTCTTGGTTTAACCAACTGAAATAGGCAAATATTTAGTTTGTTACTGAAGAGTAATTAGTTAGCTAAACAGTCATGTATCAGGGAGATTCGCAAATTATATTCATTGCATAAAAAATGTATATGATCCCAGCATCAGAGTATGAATGAATAGAACAAATTAAGTAGTTTAAGTTGCCAATATCAAATCGACAAATTGTGAGCAAGTCATATTATTTAGCTAATTGCGTTAATGAGATTAATAAACTCCACCAGAAGAAATTGATGTTTAAACAGCATTTGCTTGGCATGTTTAATGATCCCAAATACAGTATTTTTTATTCAATAATATACTTGGTAGAAGCATGTATACAAGATGCAATCATGACGGTGATAATGACTATAACTACCACTATTATTATTTTTGTTATAATTGAAAGCCACATGTACGGGAGGGAGAATCCATCTTGCATAGAAAATATGACAGCGAAACTTGTGAAAGTTGAAACTTAATCATAACAAGAGCACCACAACATTATAGTATGGAAGTAATTTAACTCTTCCAATTCACGTTTTCAGGTGCATGCCTGAACAACTGAGTTAAAATTTTTTCAAACATGAACACCAAGCACAAAGGGTGACTCATAGTTGAAGATAACAACATTAACATTATTAAAGTTAAAAATGACAGTCCCTATTTTACTCCATGAAATTGGAGTAGGGATTTCTACTCATGAGATTGCAGGCTATACAATACAATTTCATTCTCAAATTAACTAAATTCTTTATTTTGAGTCGGTCAATCCATTCTCAAATGTTAATCTGAAGAGACTAATGATTATCTAATCACTAAAAATTCACTAGAGTAATCTAGAGTAATAATTGGATCAGAACTATTATGCAACTATTATAGGATATAAAGTGAATTTAACATTTGACTATAATGAAGTGACTATAATGAAGGTTTACAGAAAAAATGTATTAATAATTTAACAAACAACCAATAAGATGTTAAATCCAAACCCAAGGTCTAACAGAGGGTTGTAAACTCGTGACTATCGGGTACATACATCATTTGTACACCATAGAACTAAAAAAAAAAATGGTAGATCCAAAAAAGTGCTAGTACAATTATAAAGAAAAAAACAGTTTTCCCCAAACTAGCCAATAAAATACAAATAAATAGCAGCAAAACATCGCTGTCTGTTATTTTTTTTAACATTTGAGCTGGTGTTAGATCATTGGAAAACAAAAATCACGGATAAAGATCCCACCATAGATAGATTTGTAGCTACATAACAGAATCTCAGCCACTTGTTCACCAACTACACTAGTAAAGTTACCCACAACCGACACAGGGAACACATAAAATCAACATTCAGGATGAGATCAACCGAGTAAAATTGGCAATAATCGATAGAACACACATAACTCATTTTCCCTTCAGACATAAAGTGAATTGCCCAATACACAAATTTTCAAGTTCACAAAAACTGTTGTATGATTTGACTGAAAATCAGGGATGCATGCATGCATCATAAACAGACCCCAACCATGTATTATTTACTATCTTCCAAATAAAATGCACATGTAAGTCAAACCTCCCCAAGAATGTTACATATATTATACTATCTAAACACTTCAAGTAACATGGTATGTGCCAACACCAATTGCAATTGAACATGTTATCATCGCCATACTGATTTGTATTGCCCTATGTATGGCACGTGTAGAAACACCAGAGAAACTTGTTTGCATGTTGTTCTTTATGTCTTCCATACCCGAATAGTGCCATCTACAGATGATGTTATCATGCAGTTATCCTTGGGATGATAACTTACACTTGTTACCTGACAAAATAACTCATTCTTTTAGGTAATGATGACATTGTCTAGACTAAACTTTTACAATAATAAAATGAAGTGTAAGATAGACTAATTAATGCAATAACAAAGTTCCCGCAGCAGACAAAAACTGCATCAATGATAAGTGTAATAACTACTAATTGCATTGATGGTTAGCTTGACTGATTCACAGTACACCACCGAGTTTAGCAAAAGTATATTTGAAGCTTCAACAAAATTGAGGTGCCACCATGGTTTTGTCAAACTCACTTTAAACCCAAACATGCACTTAGATGTTGCACAAGAGAGAAAGATCTTTGTTTACAACTAAATTATCATTCTATCTCAACTGTCAAGTGTTTGTGGAAAGGATTATTTTCATACTGGAATTCATATTCAATATCAATTGATATATGCAAAAGAAGTGGCTCTCAAACACCATCCACTCCGCCAGAAATTATATACTGAATTTATTTTTTTTGGTCAAGTAGACTAGTGGCTAGAATTCACCTTTTTCAAGGTGAATAAGTGGGGTGTCCAGGGTTCGAACCCGGCCCTTGCATATAATAATGCATGTCCCTGCCAACTGAGCTATGCTCACAGACACAATTACATACTGATTTAGATGAAAACAAGTATGATTTTATAACCAAGTCAATACTGTGAAGTCCGCGGTTATCCCCCATCAAGAGGGAATTGAAAATAAAATGTTCCCGGAATTGAAAATCCGTGTTAAAGTATTAGTTCAAGAAAGCTCTGTAACGTTCTTTCAGTATTATCCTTCCACAGCTTTTTTCTAGAATGAATAAATTATTAAAAAAACATTTTACCACTGAGGTGTGAGCTCTGAATTTTGAAACAACAGATGCATCTACAAGATCCCAGAAATAGACGAAGCCATCCTCAGAGCCACCAGTTACATGAGCATCCGTATTGGTAAGGCAGCAATCCAATTTGTAAGACTGAGGATAATTCAATAGAAACCATAAAATTTCAGAAAATGCTCAATTCAAAAAGTTTGAATTGAATATAGTGAAGTTACTTAAAACAGAAGAAAAACATGCTCCAGGAACTGGTCATTGTAGGAATCAAAAAACAGTATTCCATAGATGCAGATATGTTACTGACAATGAATATCAAGTTGCATCCATTTGTTAAAAAAAAAGTTACATTTAAATAGTTGAGAGCATGCATCTGCAATCTTCCTTAATTGGTAAGTAATGCTATATATGAGAAACATTTGGAAATGCTATAACCAGAAGTCATCTGTAGACTAACCTTATTGGTGTGTCCTTTATATTCTTGTAATAGTTCCCCTGTGGTTCTGTCACAAGAAAGGACAGTGAATCTAACAGGGATATGGAACCATAGTAAATGTTCCCCAAATGTAGTAAACATACCTATCAAGAAGACGCACAGTAGAGTCTAAGCAACCGGCTAGGATGCAGTTACCATCATTTGACATTGATATACAGTTGACAGGTTGCCCTAAGCTATCGGATATTTCTCTGTTGAACAAAATAGAGAAGCTTAGTAAACATAAATTCGTGAATCATGAAAAATACAAGTCTTGAAGTTTCGTATAAATATAGTAACAAACCTTCCGATACGCATATCAAATGTTCGAACAGTTCCATCAACACTTCCTCCGATAATTTCCGTTTTTGTTAAACAAACAGACATCACACTATCTGCGAATGTGTCAATAATCTGCACATCATTTACAAGTTTCCGACTCCTGATTAATAAGCCAGCAGAGAGAAATTGGGTGCATCACATGTAATAACTGATGAGGAAATAAGTGAGACAAGGGGAATGAGTTGATGAAATCAACCTGAATTGGCTCAGTGCTATGGGACCTGCAGTCCCAAGCACGCAATGACTGATCATAGCCTGCTGAGACTACAACTGATGAATACTCATTGAATTTGACACCATTTACCTGCAGAACAAATTACATAACAGAACCTAAAAATTTATTGCCTGTTCTGGATTTAAGGTTGGGCAACATATATCAAAATGATGACAATCATTGAGAGCTAAAGACCTTAGGTTTGAAACTCTGCCATCACAATTGTGCCTGTGCTGTCAAGGTTTTTGATGTCTCCAAGACCGTAGCATGACTGCAATTGCGGTTACATTTGCTGTATTTTATTGCAATTTTCACAACATCAAAAACCGCTGCGCAACCACAATTGCAGACGCAGTATAAACTCTCGAATATCTAAGTTTTAATTTTTTTTTTTCATTGCATAAGAAACTATGGATTAAATATGGTTTCTAGTATTTGAGAAAAATAAATAATCTGATGGATCATTTTATTTTTGTTGAATGTGCACACTGGAGGAAAGAGTAAAGATAAAAGTGGTATCATTTGTTAAAAGTAGAAGCAATAGGCCAATAACAACAGTAGAGGAAAGAGTAAAGATAAAACCACATATTAACTACTGTATTAATATCACAAATCCTCACTCTCATGGTCTCAGAGAAAACAAGACAAAAGAAGAAATAAGAATAATGTTAGAATTTATGAATAACTCAAGCACGGAGGTTTTTTTTTTTTGAATGGCAAAATATATCATATATAGATAAAACATGGGAATTAACCCGAAAGTACAAATGGAACCGGAGAAGGACAAACAAAAAACCCAGCACCAGTAGTGCAAGGGATACAGGAAAAAGGCACAAAAAAACACAAGCAAAAACGAGGAAAAGGAAACACAGCTAACGCCATAAGGGCACCACAAAAACCGGCCCCCAAAAAAACCCTACCGATACCAAACTCAAGCACGGAGGGTGATTGTGAATTTGTGACATAGGAATTGCAAGCTAGTGTTGCGGTGGTCTTTCATCTACACTCCCACTAAGGTTCACCGCTTCTCTGAAGTCCAACTTCCTAGTGGTGAGACTATATATGTTTCCTTGTGGTGGCACTGGAGTCCAGAACCATATGCAATTAGAAAGGATTTACTTGTTGTTACCAATATAATACAACCCCCGTTTTTCTTTAGATCTACTTGTTTCACTCCGACAGTATCATAAACAATAAAATATATTGACATGAGGAGGAACATATTTACTAGTTATATCATCGGCAATCGCCTAAATCTCAAGACGTTCTTCGAACCAATCATAGACTTTATTGAGATAGGTAAACCAAAGGACCCCCGTGAGAACCATATAAGAGAATTTCATCTCGTACGGCTCAAAGCATAGAGAAGGTTATGTAGATTTTTGTTTTGGACCAATTTTGTTTAAATTTTACATCATTAATTTCAAAACAATTAAAATTCATATCGCCATATAAGCTTGCGAGGCACATCACACAACATGGACGTCCTGTTGCAGTCCGTGATAAATAGCATCGCTCAAGAACTAAACAAGTTGCTGTCTAGCAAAGTACCGTAAGAATGAGAGAATAAAAAGTACCTCACCATCATGGCCACGGAATTTTCTAATTACACGTCCAGTTGCAACGTCCCAATAATAAACCTGTCTATCTCCACCACAGGAACATAACTTGGAGTTGTCCCTAATAGTAAACAAAACAGCACAAAAATTCAGTTACATTCCATTCCATCACTCTTTACACTACAAACTAAGGCTCTGTTTGGATAAACAGTTTAACTAAGCATTTAACATGGAAGTGCTTATATGTAAGCTACTTCTATAACAAGTCAAACTGTTTTTATAAATATATGATGAATGAATGAAGAAGGTAAAGGTGAGAGAGTTAGTATACGTGGTGACGTGGACATCACGGACTTCACGGCCATGGGATTTATAGGTTTTGATATGAATTCCACGGTGAGGATTCCAGAGGCGTATGGTACGGTCTTTACCGCAACTGAGGATATAATTGCCGTCGGAGTTGAACCTCGCGGCAAGCACGCCACCTTCGTGACCCTTGAGCACGTTCACCTCCTTCCGAGGAAGATCTTCCACACTCATAGCTTCTACGTCTTTGCTATACAGAAAATAAATGATTATTGATCAGTATAACTAGTGATTCCCCCAATTCAAAATAAAATAAACAAATGATGGATTACATTGCCTCTATCGTCTGTTGAATTTGGTTTAGCAGATATAAAAAAGGTATTTGAAGATAGAGATATACCTGAATGCTGAATCTGCAGCAACAATCAGAACCCGAAGAGGAAGAAAGCTGAGAATGGTTTTTATAGAGTAAATAGCGATGCTCACCTGCGCTGTAATCGGAGACTCAAGAAACTGAAGTGGAACTGGACTGCCTCGAAGTTCTTAGGGTTCTCACTAACAAAGATTATCCTTCTAATTTATCTTTTCCATTTGGTATAATAAACGGATGATGAGATGTAATTTGAAGAGAGACGTAGATAGTGGATCCTACTATTAAGTGCGTCCCATCATCATTAATTACTTTTTTAGTTTTTCAAAAAAAATTTGTGTCCATATCTCTCCAAATGGAGAGAATAATAAATGGAGAGGCTTACCAACCACTTTAATTAATTCGATTGAGAAGATGATGAATTCTTTCTGGTGGGGCCATGGCCGTACCTCGCAACGCGGCATTCATTGGATGAGTTGGGAGAAATTGTCTGCACCAAAGATCCATGAAGGTATGGGCTTCAAAGACCTTTCTGTGTTTAATTTTGCTATGTTAGGTAAACAGGGTTGGAAATTCGTCGCGGAAGCGGACTCTCTTGTAACTCGCATATTCAAAGCGCGTTACTTCCCTAATGATACTTTCCTCACGGCAAAAATTGGCCACAATCCTAGCTACGTATGGCGGAGTATTATGGGCGCTAGATTCATAGTACGGGGTGGTGCAAAATGGAGTATTGGTTCAGGTGCGTCTATCCCTATCCTTAATGAACCATGGTTAACCAATGGGGAGTGCATTCGAAGTGATATACCTGGTGCTCATTTTGTCTCAAATCTTAATATTAATAGCCTGATGAATTTACATGACAAAAGCTGGCACGAACACGCCGTCCGACAGGTTTTTAGTGTCGATATTGCTGAGAAGATTCTACACACACCTCTTATTCCCCAAGTCGACGGTGACAGAATTATTTGGAAAGCGGAACGTAATGGACGTTACTCGGTTCGGAGTGCATACATGCTATGTGTATCAGAGTTGGTTGATTCCTCTTACTTGTGGCGTCCGGGATATTGGACGGGAATTTGGAATCTCAAAGTTCCCCCGAAGGTAAAAAATCTACTTTGGCGTATTTACAGAGGCTGTTTACCGACACGCGTACGCCTGCTCGACAAAGGTGTCAATTGTCCTACGAATTGCGCAAGCTGTGATTCAACGCATGAAGATTTGGCCCATGTTTTCTTCGCCTGTCCGTTTGCTACCCAGGTGTGGAATAGAACCGGCTTATGGGGCTCCATCCAATATGCCCTTTCGACGACCTCGTCGGCCACATATGCTATTTTCTCTATCCTTCAAGAACTATCTGTTGATCTCTTGCAGCGCTTCGCAACCGTGCTCTGGAGCATTTGGAAACACCGTAACCTTAAAGTTTGGGACGACGTTACAGAAACTAGTGCTTTGGTGGTGGAGCGAGCCCGTACTATGGTTGTGGACTAGGAATTAGCAAACTCCCATGACGCTCGGGTCCCTACTGTTTTCACTACGTCGTCTTTGCCCCACAATGGGGATTCTCCAGCATTGGCATTACACACTGCCACTCGATGGCAACAGCCTTTGTTGGGGCGGTACAAATGCAATATTGATGCTGCTTTTTCAAACTCTCTTAATTGAACAGGTATTGGCATCTGTATCCGGGACCATGACAGTAGCTTTGTGTTGGCAAAAACGTTGACGCATCCTTGCTTCCTTCCGGTGGATGTGGGCGAAGCACTAGGTCTATTCTCAGCTTTGCAATGGCTCAGTGATATGCAGTTCGATAATGTGGATTTTGAAACAGATTCGAAGGTGACGGTTGATGCTTTTCTTTCTGACAGAAATTTGGTTGTATTATTACTTCTTGTCGTTCTTTGTTTAGGCTTTTATTTTCTAACTCTAGGGTGAAGTTTGTTAGGCGACAAGCTAACGGGGTTTCTCATGCACTTGCAAGAGACGCCGCGTTTCTGACTAGTCCCGCTGTCTATTATGATATACCCAATTGTATTGAAACTCTTATTATCAATGAAATGCTGTAAACACGTTTCCCTCAACAAAAAAAATAAATGGAGAGGATCTTAACTCATAAACTACCCAGGCAACTATTACGAGAAGCATAAAATTTGGCTGTACGATTTTGTTCATGTTTGGATAAGAATTTTTTTCTCTTCTGGGATTCGAACCCCAGACCTTGCCTATATTATGCATTGTCCATTTGTCCTTACCAACTGAGTTAAACTCACGAGGACGGATAAATATTATTCTAAGTCTATGCAAGGATTATTCTATTTGTTTTGGTGGTGGTCGGGTTTTGAACCCTAAACCTATGCAAAGATTATTCTAAGTCTATGCAAAACAATTATATAATTTTTTTTTAAGGAAGATTATATAATTTTTTTATTCTTTATAAGTTTGTCAATGTAATTTATGAAAAAAAATAATAGAAAGATATAATTTTTGTTAATGAAAACTTATAAATTAACATAAAAGCTTATTTATTCATACTAGCAAAAAGATCTTTTTTGATGATGAAATTGGCTGTTTTTGTTGATGGTGATTTAGTGATTAGATGATAGTGATGTTGTTGATGGTTGATGTTTTTGGATTTTTATGAATGTTGATTAAGATGGTGATGAAGAAGAAATAGAAGGAAGAAGATGAAGAATTTTCGGAATATTTTTTCTTCTAGATTTGTTGTCCTCTTATTTTGGTTTTGGGCTCTCTACGAATTTTGTTTTTTGGTTTTGGTCCCTCTAACTTTCTGAGTCAGCATCGAGAAATGACACATAAGCATCATTTGCCACGTCGCCACGTCAGCTGCTGTTTTTGCCACATGTGTTTTTGTAATTGATGATGACGGCAAAAGACCAAAAACAAAACATTTATAACTTAAAGGGATTGTTTTAGGAAAAAAAAGATATAATGACGAAAACCAACAACACGCTTTTAGTCACAAACATTATGAATACGAAGCATCATACAAAATCAAAAATCCTGGGCCTACAATAAAATAGAAGGCATTCTCATCTTTTATTTTTGCCAATTGTATATCTTATACAGTCTTAGCTTATCTCAGGAAAATGAGAAATCCAAAGTTGAGGCTCCACACACATGTTGGAAGAATCAAAGTGGCCTCTACAAACTTGAGAAGGAGTTGGCCACATCAATCACAAACCGATATTTTACATCAGCTTTGTGAAGCCTTTCCATGGCCGTGTTGATTTCATTCATCTTAATCAACTCAATATCTGCAGTTATGTTGTGCTTGCTGCAGAAATCGAGCATCTCCTGAGTCTCTTTCATCCCTCCAAAGTTACTCCCTCCTATAAGCTTCCGTCCTGCAGTCAAGACCTTATACATGTCAAAATTTGGATATTTCATCGTTCAAAATCTATGTATCATAATGAAATGTAGAGCAGTTGAAAGTTTCAAGAACAGATGAGCATGTATAAATGTTTCAGTTCAGATTTGGAAGTAACAGACTCATTCTCGGTTTCAAACATCAATTCAAATTCACATATTAGGGCATTAAAGAATTGACAGAGAACTATTGATGGTTTACCTCCAACTAATGGAAAGACAGAGAGCTCAAGGGGCTTGCTAGGCAACCCTACAGTGACCAGTTTCCCATTCAACTTCAGTAGACCAAGCAGCGGCATCAGGGAATGAACAGCAGATATTGTGTCTATGATGTAGTCCATGGTTCCCATAGCAGCCTGCATAAAATTGTATTCACAAATGCATTACAAGCAGATATTAACCAATCAATCCATTGTTTTTGTTACAACAATCTGGTCCAAAAGAAAACAAATACGAAAACGCAAACAGAGAACACATGATTTGATTATGGAGTTCAACCAATTTTGCCCACATCTGTGACTGCAGAGCTGCAGACTGCAGTGCCCACATCAGGTTTACAAGATTTAATTTTGTTTATATACTTGCCAGCTCGAGCGACCTGCCCATTTATCAGTAAACTATGGATCGTACCCAACAGCTTCACTACCGATCACCATGGAGAAGCAGAACAAAGATTCCTATATTACAGTTGATAGTGCAGCTCATCACGTTGATCCGGCTGACAGGAAAAAATGGTGACAAAACGTACATCATGGCTAAGATTTTCTGCCGCAAAGCCAAATGGAACCTCTTGTTTCAGACGGCCATTTTATTTTATTTTATTCATGCTTTGTTTCCTGACAGAATATTATGTCATTGTGAAACCACTCTCTCCTACAGTATTCTTTCTCATTTCTCATTGGCAGTAAGGTTTTGCTAGTAACTCAATTGTTTTATCATAACTTTTACAATATGTTAATATACCTTATAAACAGTCAATACTAAGTACAAGACTATGTCGTAAAATAGTAATAGTAAATTATATAACAAGCAAAGCATATATCATTTATCACCACAAGAAATCAATCAAATCATATGCCAAGAGTTGAACATCATTATCCATAGTAACTCCTATATAGAACTGTATCACGAAATAAGAGTAAAACAGCTGAGAGCATAACCTAGATGAAACAGGTTGGTTTTAAAGTTAATGGTGTGGTATCTTACCTTCATTTTTTCAGGGTCTTTGGAAACAAGGAAAGAATCAGCACCAAGTTTGTCAATGGCCTCAGTTTCCTTGTCTGGAGAGGTACTAATAACAGTAACCTTCAGCCCAAATGCTTTACCGAATTTGATTGCAACATGGCCTAACCCACCAAGCCCTGCCACTCCCAAATGTTTGCCTGGTTCAGTCATACCATAATACTTCATCGGGCTATACACGGTGATCCCGGCACACAGAAGTGGAGCACCAGCGTCAAGGGGTAAGTTGTCAGGAAACTGAAGTACATACCGCTGGTGAACAACCACAAAATCAGAATAGCCACCATGGGTTCGTGTCCCTTTATAAGGAGAGTTATAGGTAAATACAGGTTTAGGACAGTACTGCTCCAAATCTTGATTACAATTCTCACAAGTCTGACAAGACTCGACAATTACACCAACACCAACGTTATCACCCACTCTGAATTTTTTCACATTGATTCCAACTTTTGTCACAACGCCAACAATTTCATGCCTGCAAAACACAACCACAAAAGTCAATGCAAGTTAATCCCAAAGATGTCCTGGTTTTACCTTCATATAACTTATAAGCAAGTAATGTCCAATATTGACTATTGCACAAAACCATGGACGCATAAACTATTAATCAATGTCAAGGATGAGAAACTAACTAATTTAACAATCAAATATTGCACCATTTCCACCAAAAATAGAAAACTGCAGTGAAAGTTTCTGCTTCTAGATCGGGAATATTGCACAAATATTGCATCATTTCCACCAAAAATCGCATACATATCATCCTTATTTTCAGTCTTTGCAGTACACTTGAATAATTATTATTTGTAAATTGTAACATACCTAGACTTCATTCGTAACACAGACACATTATGTAATTTTGAGGCTACATGGGCCAATCGTTTACTAGGATTAATGAAAAAAAAACTTAAGTACCGTAAACCATTAATGAAAAGGAATAAACAATTTGGTATTTCAACACACGCGTTGATTAACTTTTCCATCAATGATAGATATACTTTGCAACTATTCACTTTTGAGGATTCAAACTCTGTTTTTTAAGGTGATGTAGTGCCAATGTGTGTTAAACATGATTATAGACAGGTAGGTGGTTATTCATATAATAGGTACATTCAACTTATTTGAAGATTGAAGTACATGCACTTATCATGATAAGCGCTTATGTATAAGTTTGCATAAGCTATTTTTATAGCTAGAGAAAAAATAAAGTTAAATTGTTTTTGTATATGATAAGTTGTTTTTATAAGCTATATCAAAGAGCATACGAAAAGAAGTTAAAAAAAGCTTAAGAGAATTCTCATAAGCTGTATTCATAAGTTCTTTCAAACAATCTCACAAAACTTATGTCAATAGATAAACTCAAATAAAACAAAGATAAACATAATTCCAAAGGTAAATAAAGTGAATTAAGAATTGAGATCCAAATTCTAATAGACAACTGTGTATGACATAATCATCAAGGAGAGCGTCTTTTAGTGAAAAAAGTAATAATATATAATTCATGATGTCAGATCATATATTATATTTTAAGTTTAAAACAACCTCCACCTCTAATTTAGGGAGTAAAGAATTGGGATTCATTTTTCTATTCAATTCAACAGAAAGACGACAATAATATAATAATAATTAAAAATAGTATCAGAGAGTGAGATTTGCATGATACTATGCACTTTATTTGAAACTGCAAAATGTAAAAGAAAGAGAGAGAAAAAAAATATACATACCCAGGAACAACAGGGTAAGTAGTGAAACCCCAATCGTTCTTGAGAGTGTGTAGATCAGAATGACAAACTCCACAATATAGAATTTTCACACTTACATCATCATCACCATTTTCCCTAAAAAAAACAAAAATGAAAATTTAATGACGTAAAAATTATAAAGACCGAGAAGAAAAGAAAAAGAAAAGAACCTTCTGGAGAAATGAAAGGGAGAGAGGGTGCCAGAAGTGTCTCGAGCAGCCCAACCAAAGGCTTTGAGTGGGAGTTCAGTTTCTGGTGATTTCGCCATCGATCTCTGCTGCGTTGCGTTATCGTTTCTCTTTGGTTCTTTTGAAAATGATATGTGAATGAAGTGAAGTGATAGTGTAATTATTATTGACGGATACGGATGAAAGAAAGAAAAAGTAAAGATGCTCACTTCACGCTCCACCTAATACAATCAACGCTCATTTAATGTACGTGATTCCACTCCACCGGCCAAATATGGACCATCTTAAGTCTACCTCCTTCACTCATCTAACTGCCATTCCTAGTTTACTTGAACTGACTTCACATATGTCTTAAAGATTCATTCATTCATTCATTTCGTCTACAACTACATCAATAAACTTGATATCCAATGTGCTGTGAACATAGATGTATAATGCATTATAATATGTTGGTTTATTCTATTCATATTAAAATAAATAGATCATGTCATTTAGAAATAGTTGATTACATTTTCTTATATTTGTGAGAGGAGGGTGTGTATTGCTTGGGTCTCTACCAGTCCAGTACCTAGCATTTTATAGGCCTTAAGCCAAGTTTGAAAAAAGGGTCTTTTTATTAATTATATCATTTTTTTCTTCATAAATGACGGATGAGACATGTATTAATTATGACGGTTGACACCGCAGCTATGATGCTGCCCCAAATCACAATAATACCATAATGGGAACTTCTACGGTACACCTCACAAATTGAGGTGTACCGATACTCCTGTTTCATAAATTTATAAATCAACGATCATTTTATGAAATAAGTTGTTATTTGTCATTATATATATTTTAGAAAACACCATTTCATTGTTTATAAGAATTATATTAAATTTTAACA
>Ga0315914_1004446_pt1 | contig 20976 bp, 17 predicted proteins | sample MpolenodulesMG_FD_203920 | JGI IMG/M metagenome (GOLD analysis project Ga0315914, IMG submission 203920) | Medicago polymorpha root nodule microbial communities from Los Angeles, California, United States - elongated nodules | ecosystem: Host-associated > Plants > Roots > Nodule | place: USA... | reverse complement strand
CTGTATTTCCTTCCATATAATATGTGCTCTCATTAAAGTCTCCGACTCTTGTTACATGGTTCTGACAAATGTTGTGTGTTCATCAGATAGCTGAAACACAGGCTATTACATTAGAAGTGAAAGTAGAAAGTTTGGGTAATTTACCTTCCTGTGTATGCCAATTATATTGCCGTGATTCCCAATTACAACGGCAGTGTTCCAAATAACCTCTCCGTGGTTCATATCCCTCTCAAGAATTGGGCTTATAATCACCATGTTATACTTCAGTGCAAAGCTTCGCAAAAATACAGTTGATTCCCCGTCAACAGGTTCTGCAAATTCACACCACTTCTTCTCTCGTGTAGAGAAACCAAATGGCATCATCCAAAATTCCTACAATCGAATTTTGAATTTTATAAAAACAAACATCAAAGGTTTTCTGATAGAAAGAAGAAATCAGTTGATAAATGTTCATATGCATGCAACCTACTTGCAAGCATAATATATTGACCCCTGATGAACCGGCAGCCTCAACAATGGGCTTTACTTTCTCAAAGATAGCCTTTTTTTGGTCGATAAAGTGCGCAGTTGTTGGGAGGGCAATAGAGTTCTGAATCAAACCAACCCTCACAACTCGAGGTTCCCTTAATACTTCTTTATCAGCATGAAAGCAGAAAGCCTGAAATAAATAAACTTAAAATCATGAGACTAACCAAAAGTTATAGCTTAAATAACAGATAAGTTTCAATGCTGAGGAATAAAGCTGCTGTGCTGTCTTGTCGAGAAATCGAGCATACACTCCGTCAGTTTAAGGAATCAACACAACTAAATTAATCCAGCATAGCTTTCATCTTGTGATATCATTAGGGCAAAAGTGAACTGTATTCAAACCTGGAGGTCAAAACCATGTTCCACGGAGAGAGCTGTGGCAGATTCCGGTAGAGCAATTGTTTCAAGTACTTTTCCACAATTAAGCCCTGTAAGCAGACGATTGACTTCCTGCGGCACAGTACTAATATGGTGAGCCATCAGAAAATATGTGATTGATTCAAGCAAGCAAGCACCAATGCAATTAAACCAATTTAGAAGGAATATATACCATCCACTTTCCATGAAGATTGAATATTCAAAAGCAAAAACAAGAGTATCGAGGAAGCTAAATTTTTAAAGACAGATGGAATCAGACAATTGTATAGATGCTACTGCAATGTAACAGTTCATTAAGTGGTAAATGAATATATCAAGGTGTCGCAATTCATTAACCATCCATTGAGCACAATTATCACGATTTTGAACGTCAATAACCACAATTTTTAGTGTATATATTTGAACACTTGCAAATCATGTACATTTGAACATAATTTGCATAACTAATCTGAAAATTATGATTAATTACATTCACAGAATAACAGTCGTTATTAATTGTCTGCAGTATTTGGTTAATTAGTTGTGACATCTTGTTAGATTCCTTAACTAATTGTGTTAGCCAAATATTTGAATTGAATTAACCATATAGTAGTTTGAGTGTCAAAATAACACAACTCTTCTGAATATCATTTTTGAAGAGAGTCACAAAACTTCACTTCACTAGACAAAATTTCACATGATGGTCAATAAGAGAATCCAGGAATGTCAAAAGAGCAGTTGAAAGTATAATAGACAAGCTAAAATGATGATTACAGCATGTGAACAGAATGAATAAATGGGTTTGAGTTTGAGAGTAGAGTGACCTGGAAGTGATGAGGTTTGAGATTTTCCTTGAGAAGATGCTGAAGGGAATTGTAGCCACAAATAGAACCATCCCCATACTTAGAGAGCTTGAGTTGTTCATTCTCTTCTCCATTTTCGGACTTGTCCATCTCAGTTTTGAGACTGTTTGGAAGAGTGACAGTTCAAACACTCTTCTTTGCTGTGATGATGATGATGATTTATTTATAATGATAAATTCATGTTTCGGTGTGCAATATTATTGACTAAAGGTAAAGAGATATTTGGTGAGCAATAATATTGAAATTGCAAGGAACATGCATGACAGAAACAAACTTCATGGTCTCCATCAACATATGTCAGGCTTGCACAACAAGTCAATAGCAGCCACTGCAGTATTGGGCTGCTTGTTGTTATTCGCAAGTATTAGATTAATCAACAAATAAAAATGTGATAATAGTTGAAATGTATACGTGAATGAATGGATGGGATTGAACTAAGTGTTTGGGGTACTAAAAACCAAACCTTGTCACTTGTCCAAGTAGACTTCTCGTCAATTAAATGAAAATTGTTATGCAATAAAGCAAAATAATAGCAATATATTAAAAGGATAGAGATGAAGAAGAAATAGTGAAAAAGAATAGAATCTCTGTATTATCCTCTTTAAGTGCAATCCTTATAATATGTCACCTGATTCTATTTACAGGCCACAAATCTTGTATCTTACAACCTTACAAGTATATTAAGAGCCTAATATAATACGTCGAAGTTAAGAGAAATCCAAAAGAGTGAAAGTCATTTCGTCATAAAAGATATATACTATCAGTCTATCATATTCATGGATATTGAGCATATTCATGGATATTGAGCATACGATGAATCGGTGGTCGTAAGAGGAAAGTTGTTGTTACACTTGAACACAAAATCTAAAATGAAAATTAAAAACATTTTAAGGAAGTAAACAGGCCCTAATATTGACCAAAGGGCTAGCAATTGTACGCAGTGATGGTAAGTATGGCAACAAAAATTAATGGATTGTGGAATTTAGAATACACTCTTACAATACACAATGAAGATGAACGAGTAATTAAATATGAAATGTTACAATGAGGATGAACACGCCTTAATAATTAAAACAAAGCAAAAACAATTTCAGATTCATTTTATTTATGTATAATTGAATTAGCTTATTTTAGGAAAGGAAAAAAAGGTGATTTTCCCTGTTCTTGGCGGTCTACTAAGAGCCAAATATTGGAAATTTCATTTGAAGTTGTTTCTTTTGAACATAATACATAATATACCACACAGAAAACAGTTTGAAAAGAATGCAATGAACACTTTCTAGCACAGGTCATTGAGATCTCTTATAAAGTAAGGGGTCACGGATGACTTGAGGCTCAAATCCTGGTTTCACATATTGAGCAAGTGTCTCCGCATACAACTCGTATCGTGCAGTCATTCGGAAGCCCCATTTGTCTTTATATTGCCTGCACAAGTTAAGATCCATGTCTGTTACTAATAAGCCATCCCTGTTACGTGATAAAGATGGTGTGCAGGATGCATCTGGTGCTGAAATATAACTTGATCCATAAAAATGACCAAAATCTGCGTGTGCTGGTTTGCCATCACCAGATGTAAATGGATTGGGGAATGTCTCAGTCCCAACCCGGTTGATTGAAGCAACAAAGTAACTATTTGCTATTGCAGCATTTCGTGCCTGAAAAACAATAACACCTATAAGCCATATAATCATGCCAATTTTCTATTGTTTAGTCAATTATGAACTCACTTTTCTTATTGTTTAGTCATTTATAAATGTCAACCTGTAGGTATTAGCATAAAATAATATGTCATGAACATTAAAAAATACTCAGAAATCGATCAGAAACAATAATCAGCAGAAAGGAGTCTAACATGTCTTCCATCAATATAAAACAACGAACCTCTATTGGCCACATAGGTTCACTGAGTTCACCAACGGTGGCAGCAGGGTTGAAAACAATTTCCGCACCATTTAAGCCAAAAGCTAGCCAATTTAAAGGATGGTGCCTACCATAACATATGTTAATGGCAATCTTTCCAAATGCTGTTTCAAATACAGGGTGACCAGTATTTCCTTCCATATAATATGTGCTCTCATTGAAGTCCCCAACTCTTGGAATATGGTTCTGCCAAATGTTGTGTGTTCATTAGATAGCTGAAAGACGGGTATTCCATTAGAAGCACAAGTAGAAAGTTTAGGAAATTTACCTTCCTGTGTATTCCAATTATATTGCCGTGATTCCCAATTACGACGGCAGTGTTCCACATAACCTCTCCATGGTTCACATCCCTCTCAAGAATTGGGCTTATAATCACCATGTTATACTTCTTTGCAAAGCTTTGCAAAAATTTTGTTGATTCTCCATCGGCAGGTTCTGCAAATTCACACCACCTTTTCTCCCGTGTACAAAAGGCAAATGGCATCATCCATGCTTCCTGCAATCAAATTATATAAAAATATACACTGTAGGATTTCTGGTAGAAATAAGAAATCTACTGACAAATGCCCATATGCATGCAACCTACTTGCAAGCATAATATGTTGACCCCCGATGAACCGGCAGCATCAATAATTGGCTTTAATTTCTCAAAAAGTGCCTTTTTTTGGTCCACAAAGTGAGCAGTTGTTGGGATGGCAATAGAGTTTTGAATCAAACCAACCCTCACAACTCGAGGTTCCCTTAATAGTTCTTTATCAGCACGAAAACAGAAAGCCTGAGACAAGTAAACTTAAAATCACGAGACCAACAAATACCATAGCTTAAATAAGAGATAAGTTTCAATGCAGAGGAAAAAAGTTGTTGTGCCATCTCGTTTAACCAATTCAAGCTAATAGATTCCGACGATAATTTGATAGACAACAACCATACAAGAAAAAGAAAGATTAATTGTCCCCGAGTTAGGCAATAGTGAAAAAAGAGATAAATGAGAAATGAAAGTGTTTTGACGATTTGCTATAATCATTCTTAAACGATCATTCCATCCATATTTCGGTCCTGCCAACTCAAAAGAGAGAGTTCGGACTTAGAATGAATATACATAAAAGCAATTTTGTAGCCGTTAAACATAGTTGGAAACAAGTTAAGAAATGTGCGATTCACTTTCTGAAATGTTTTAGCAGAAGAAAACATAAAATCTATGACTTAAAAAGCAGCAGCAGATATTCATGAGTTATCTATACAATTGTTTTAAAGCATAATTTTCATAATTATGTATCCATTATATACTCTGTCATTTTAAGAAAGCAATACAAGCAATTCAATCCAGTGTACCTTTCATCTTGTGATATAATTCAAAAAAAAAAAAAAAGAAAGTGAATTGTATTCATACCTGGGCATCAAAACCATGTTTGACTGAGAGAGATGTAGCAGATTCCGGGAGTGTAATTGTTTCAAGTACTTTTCCACAATTAAGGCCAGTAAGCAAACGATTGACTTCCTGCAACACGGTACGGTACTGACATAGCATCAGAAAATATGTGATTGACACAAGAATCAATGCAATGAAACCAATTTTAGAAGGAAGATTAATAATATCCAAAAGCAAGAACATGTGAATGAAATATGAAATCACTCAATTGTTCAGATACAATTGCAATAAAAACATAATCCAGAAAAGTCAAAGTCATATATGATGAACAAGATCCAATAAAATTGAAGTATAGATACTGATATAGTAATAATAATAATGATTGGTTTGAAAGAAGAATGACCTGGAAAAGACGCGGGTTAAGATTATCCTTGAGAAGATGATGAAGGGAATCGTAGCCACAAATAGAACCATCGTTGGAAAGGTTGAGCTGTGAATTTTCTTCTCCGTTTTGAGACTTCTCCATCTCGGCAACAGTGGCGATTGGAAAACTCTTCTTCGCCGTGATGATGATGATGAGTTTATGTTTTGTTTCCTTTCGCACGTGAATCCATTTTATTAGTATTATTTTTCATTGCGTACCAGAATTGCATCTAATCAGTGCTTCTTTTTTTAATTCTCAGTTTTTTTCTTTGTTTTGGTTACAGCTTTGAGTTTTTTTGGTAATTTCCTTTTTGGGTAATATAAGGTTGTCTATGTTTTGAGATTAATCTTGATATCCTAACATCATCCTTAGGTAAAAAAGTAAATAAATAAAATATCTATCATCCTTAGGATGCATTTTAGGTAAATATTTTTGCAGGGGTATAGAAATCTAAATATTTTTGTCAAAAAAAAAAATCTAAATATTATTATTTTTTTGACAAAAATATATTATATATATATATATATATATATAAAATTTATCCTTAGGATGTTAAATATGATTTTGAAGCGAAAAAAACATAAAAATTATGTTTAATTCATCCCTTGTTACAAAATTATAAACCTTTGCAATAGAAATTCATATAATGTACTAAACATGACTACACAAAATAATTAATTTTTTTAAAGATTCACATGAGTTGACTTAAAAGTTGAGACTAAAATCGTTGATTGAAAACATATGAAGGATCTTAGTTCGAAGAATTTTTTAGAAGGATTAAAAACTAAATATGATATATATTTATAGGGATAATTTTTTTAGTTAATCCAAAGAATATGAACTATATTGTTAGGGACATAGTTAATTCACAACGTTGGTATTGTTAAATTAGACACTCTAGATTCAAAGACAAGACCTCAAAGTTATGTGTATCACTTTTCTTTGGTGTTTGTCATTTTGTGTAGTAAAAGAACCGAAAAATGGGTCGATAAAATTTAATTAAGTAAAAGTAAAATTATAGTTTTTTTTTTCTTCTGCAAAAGTAAAACTATAGTTTCTTTCATGAAAATCATGTAAAATTTCCAGCCTAGAAATGACATATAGTTTTTTTTTAGGCAACATATAGTTATTTTTATGTGTGGACTTCACATTATTTCTTAACCACGTCATCTTAGAACTTGTGTACACATTTGAACTCTAAATACTCACAACTTCGATTAAATATCAAATTTTATGCAATCATGCCATGCTCTAGGCATACATTATTTTACCTCTTGAGAGTAATATAGACACATATCAATTCATCAATATTGATGAGATTCCATATAAATACAAAGAAAATTCACTTGGACATCCAATCTCAAGCATCATGGTTGGAAGAATATGCTTTATGAGAACTTTTACAGTTTTACTTGCGCCTTTTCTGCTTGTTCTTTGAGGCATCCCAGTTTTGAGAAAATCTTGTGAGCCCTTCTCTAAATACTCCTAGATTTAAACCATTGTTAACCAAAATACTCGTAACTCCCAAATTTGAAACCTGTTATGGCCACAACAAATCATGTTACATGATATGACAAATTGATAATCACTCCTCCAAACAAATAAGAGAATTTGAAAACTTAATTAATTAAAAAACAAAATAAAATGATAGATACCGGTTTCATGTTATTGCTATCATCGTCGAAAAAGAGCATAGAGTTATATGGCACCCCGGTCTTTGAATGAATTTTCTGAAAATGTTCTGTTTTGTGTGTAGAGCTGTAAAATATTTCCTAAACAATAAAAAAGAGAAATTAAATTTGGACCTAACAAGAACGTGCCAGTAAAATAAATATACATACAAATAAGCGCAATAGAAAAGTGGACAAAAGTGTTCGTCTTTCCAATGAGGAACAAACCTGGGCGACAAATATTGAGGTGATTTTGAGTTTGTCAAGATACGTTGTTGCTATGTGGGGAGTTGGTGATTTGGAAGCAATAGCAGCATCAATTCCTTCATCTTTGAGTGCACTCAAGATGCCTCTGGAATGTGGAAACAAAGAAGGTGTGTCGTGCTTGGAGCGGCACTCACTGAAAGTTTAGATAAGAAACATTTAGTGGGTTGCAGAAAATATAGTAAAGATGAAAAGATTTATCATGTACAAAATTACCAGTAGAAAGGCCAAAGAGTATAATCTAGATCGAACACTACGAGCCTTGGTAGTACTTGAAACATTCCTATCATTTGCACTGCCTCATCCTTCACCTTCTCCACCTCCTCCATCTCTTCTTTCTCTCAAAGTGGATGATGGATCGATGGTCCTTATTAGTTGTTGGGATGTACCAATACCAACTATATAAGCGAACGGTTGTAAGAAGACGAATGTGTGGAGGGTAACATTAAGAAGAATATACATTTAATTTAGTCCATAAACTATTACCCTCCACTAATTTGGTCCTTAAACTATTAAAATCAACCAAAAAATTTATAAGTCATACTTTTATCTATCAATTTAGTCTTTCGATAGAGATCAAATTGATGGATGGAAGTATAGTTTAGGGACTGTTTATTTGATTTTAATATTTCAAGAATCAATTTGACAAGAATGTAATGATTTACGGACTAAATTGAAGGTTTGTTCTATTAAGAATAAGAAGTCCCCAAATCTTAACTAAAATAGAAATGTCAAAATTGTTATGTCAAATGTTGTGACTGAAGTTCGAACCCCAACTCTTTCACTTATGTAAGTGAGTTTTCAATGACTATTGTCATTTTGTCTATCTAAAAAAAATTAAGAATAAGAAGACGAATCCACTTAAATTATGCCCAAAATTCATAATTTATTCTATAATTTTATATTACAAATTTCTCAAAAAAAAGTTGGTCAAATTTTCACAAAAATTTAAGTTTGTGCAAAACTTAGTAATTTAACTGTGTTTATCCAATATTATTTTTTTTCTAGAAAATTTTTTTTATCCAATAGTTGAAGAGATGTCATTTGACTGACATTTTTGTCTCAGGCTTCTCTGATTTTATTAACAACTCCACATATATTCTTCTAGCGGAGTTCACTACAATCTATTGTGGTTTAATCTTGGTCCAGGACTTGGGTATTGATGAATTCGTGTTATTCTGACTCGCTCCGGTTGTGAAATTCCATGTTTATGCTACTCTTATTCAAGACATAAGAGACTTGATTCTTACCAGCAACATTTATTTGCATCATATGCTTCGCGGGGGCAACCAGTGTGCTGATTTTCTAGCCAAGTTTGGAGCAACTTCTGATTCTGCCTTGACAATACATGCGCCTCCCCCTGATGGCATTCACATCCTCCTCCTGGCTGATGTTATAGGAGCCTTCTTCCTCAGATAATAATTCTTTGGCTGTTGCTTCTTTTTGTTTTCCTGTTTTTGTTTTCGTTTAGAATTAGCTTCTGTAACAAAAACAAAAAAAGAAAAAGCAACAACGCACCAAGATGACAAGCATAATAACATCACACTCATACGCCAAAATCGAAAGAAAAATTAGATTATTAGTTTTAATTGCTTGAAGAACTACTAATATTATGTTTTAGTTTTTATTTTTTTCCACCACTAAAATAATCTTATTTTTTAACAAAGGAAAATAAAGGAAAAGAATATTTTTATTTTATTGAAAAAAATATATCATAGGTTTACAAATGTGGTATTTTTTTGTGAATCATGTATCTTATACGCACATACACTAATTCACTAGTCGAATGGACTGCAATAAATGGTAAAATTCTTTCCAGAGATTTAACACCGTTGCATTCTGTATTCAAACTCACACTCCTAGTTAAATTGAAAGAGATCCTTTCCTATATTTCATTAATGAATTAAAATGATTATTTTGGTGAATTAATGGCTTAAATTGAAGTAATTCCCTTTTTTTTAAAGTAAGTAATTCCCTATTTTTTTTAAGGAAGTAAGTTATTCCCTTTGTTTTGCTTCATTCATTAATTAATAATATCCTGTTCCAATTTTGAAAAAAATTGATATTTTTATTGATATTGTTGGAAAAAATTGTTGACAATCGACTTTTCTTTTGTTGACAAATAGAATCGACTTGATTCGGGAGAACTTTACTCATAAAAAATTAGAGAGATTTTCTTAAAAAAAAATAGAGATTATTTAAAAATTAAATAAAAATTAGAGAGATTATTTCAAAAAAAAAACAGAGAGATCTTTTTTATATATAAAAATAAAATAAAAATATTCTTCCTAGGTCTTCTTATTTATTCTGCTCTTTTTCTTCCGTCTCCTAAGTTTAGGTTTTCTATTTTTTCTCTACTAGTACTGTGCCGTTGTTCAAAGTTGTTCTATTTGGCAATTACACTTCTTTTGATTCGACCACATAAGAACGAGTTTCCTCACAGCAACAATGACTTCCATCCACGAATCAAACACCAACCAAGAAAACTTTTCCCTCGGTGTCGCCAAACAACTCTTCTCCTTAGAAAAATCGGACAACATCGTGTTTTCGCCCACAACAACAAATTATTGACTTCCTCCCACACAACAACAAATTATTGACTTCCTCCGCTTTAAATCCATCTATCATCTCAACTTATTAGCTTCTCAGCTTGTTTCCGTCATCCTCAAAGACGCTGCTCCTGCGGGAGGACCTCGCCTTTCTGTAGCCAATGGTGTGTGGATTGAACAATCACTTTCTCTTCGACATTCCTTCAAACAAATTGTGTCTTTTAACTATAAGGCTACTCTGGCTTCCGTTGATCTTCAGAACAAGGTATTTTATATCCATACCCCCACTTGTTTTTTTTTTTGTCAAGTAGCCTAGTGATTAGATTCACACACATAATGTGTAGAGAAAGTGGGGAATACGGGGTTGGATTCCGGGGTATGTTTTTATTATTACTACTATTATTACTATTATTACTATTATTATCATTATCATTATCATTATCATTATCATTCATTCATTCATTCATTTTATTAATTATGTTTGATGGGAAGCAAACTGTTTTTTCATTTTTTGTTAATAAACTAAATAATTAATGAATCTACCTTCACAAACAATTAGTTTTATTTCATAACCTAAATTAGAGCAAATGTTATTTATTTAGTGAACCTTAGAGTATGAAGTGTGTGATATGGAAATGTTAAATCATTCATGGACTTTCAATCAAATGCTTTAGATTGTTGGCTACTTGAATGATTTTTATGTTATGATGATACTCAAAGCTTCTATGGACCAAGTGGCCAAAAGATAGTTCACTGTCTCCTTTCAATCAAGATTATAATTGTTTTTGAATGACAAATATATGCATAAAATGAAGAGAGAGAAAAATTGGCAGCAAATATATATAAATGGGAAATGGAAAAATACTTGGATTATTTTGAACTTTGATGATTTTGGTAACTTTAGTATATTTTAGCTGAAAGAAAATAATACGAACCAACCCAAAGAAACAACAAAAAGATAAATGAAACCAAACAAATAACTACCATAAACATAGGTGGGATTTAGCGTAAGAAAGGAAAGTAATTTTCCATGATAAAAAACCCCTCCGCTTGGAAAATATAAATACCTTCCAAAATAGAAAGTAAGTTTTCTACCAACTCTAGCTCCCAAACAAACAAAGCTCTCCTCCAAGTAAATTTTCACGCCCACTCGTTCTACACCTAAGTTCCTATATTACTAACCAAAATCCCTACTTGATCCGAGACATAAAAGAGCCTTGGGAAACGAACCGTCAAGGGAACCTCACCACCCACGGGTCACTCCATAAGGAAGTAAAAAAAAGAGTTTATATTGAGCACAAAGTAGGATCGTAGCATTCTAACGGTCATAATATATTACTCCATCCGTCTCTAAATAATAGTCGTTTAAGGTTTATGCACAGTTATTAAGGAATGATTAATTGTGTTGATTTTGATTGTAAAATTAGTTACATTTACTAAAACGCTCTTATTAATTGTAGTTAGTGGAGTAGTTAAATTGGATGAAATTCAATAAATAATGGATAATGAAAAAAATAATAAATGCTGCATTGGTATTCTAAAGTGACAATTATTTTGAAAAAAAAAAGGTAAATAGACAATTATTATAAGACAGAGGGAGTAAAAGGTATGAATTGCTTGGTATTCTGATCGTACAACTTCATGATTTTAGTCATTACCAATTTTAAATTGATTGAAGCAATTCCATGTATTTGACCAAATTTTATGTTATTCAAATGCATCAGCAGAGACATGTTACTCTTTCCTTCATGTATAGCATCAATAAAAAAGAGTGTAGCAAGTTCTGCAATTCTAGGTTGTTCAAAAGATTGAATAGTAGGCCTCTTCAAGTATTAACTTCGGTATCAGACTAAAATTTTAGAGAAGCAAATATCAACTTCTATGAAAAACAAATTACAAATACAACTTTCCTCTCATCATGGTATACCATGTGCGTTGGTCTGGTGATATTGATTTAAGACCTTGCAGTGTGTTCCTCTCAAGATCTCATGTTCGATTCTTCCTGATGTCAATTTCAGCGGGTTAGTCCATATAGAGCTTTACTCTAGCTTTAAATTAGGTCCCACAAGTGGACGGTGGAATACCCCTTAGATTAATCGGTCATTGGACTAAATACCGAGTATTAAAAAACAAATACTAACAAATAGTTAAGTTATTTCTACTGAAATACTTGTGAAAAGAATTCAATTTATCTATTTGTGTAACTAATTTCTAAATTTAATATGGTTTTAAAGGCTGTTGAAGTGACTAAAGAAGTGAATTTATGGGCTATAAAAGAGACAAATCGACTTATTGAAGAAATTCTTCCTCCAAGATCGGTCAACAACTTAACCTGACTCATTTTTACAAATGCATTGTACTTTAAAGGAGCATGGAATGAGAAGTTTTATGATTCAATGACGAAAGACTATGATTTTCACCTTCTGAATGGTAGCTCAATCAAAGTTCCCTTCATGAGAAGCTGCAAGAAGCATTTTATTAGAGCTTTTGATGATTTTAAAGTTCTAGGTCTTCCTTATGAGCAAGGAGAAGATGAGCGTCAATTTTCTATGTACATTTTGTTGGAGATGCCCGAGATTCAATCAATTATGTAACCAATTTTAGAATTAATAAATATTCATTATCTTGTTTACTGTTTAGTGAAATAGTTTATTTGATAACGTCCTTGATTAAAACTATAGACTTGTTATCATGATAGAGATTATAAAAATGAGAAACAAGTCTTTTATTATTTTTAATCTAAATTGATCTTGATTGTATGATTGTTGTGAATAGGATATCAATAATTCGGATAGATCAATATATATGTGATAGTCTTTATTGAATAAAGATTAATAAGTCTCATTTATTAAATTACATATATAGATGATGCATATAGAGATGTGATCATTGAACTGACTCAACTAAGAATTTCTAATGGCCGATATTACCTTAAAATGTCAATAGCAAATTTCTCAAGAAAGAATATAATGATTTTCTTTGACCTGAGATCATCATGGTAATTAACATGTTATTTATTGTATTTTGATTCTGAACACCTAATACCTTAGGGTGCTAGTTGAAAGGATATTAGATACGATTAAATACTTGTATAATTAATAACTAATCAAGATGGGATCCGTCAACTCTTGGTAAAGAGTTTGAACTTTGTGATAAAATTAAAACCCTGGTCAGGAAAATTAAATGAAAGAAGAAATGAGTTTCTTAAGTCATATATGTTAACTTATTAGAGTTTGACAAACTGTATCATGCTCTAGAGTTAACAAGAGTTGTAACGACGGAAGAAAAAAATATTATATTATTCTAATTGGTTCTTGAAGGTAAAGTAATACTTCATACTACTTGGACGTCAATGAGTGTTACTAGACGCCTACCTTGATTAATATATTAATTTGATTAATCTATTACCAGTTTAGTAATAAACCTATAAGGTCACACACAAACGAGTGTTCTAGTTCTTGCTAAGGAATTATTTTATTATTTGATGATTAAATTGAAGAATTTAATTAATCAAAAATATAAATTTTCCAAATGGAATATTATTGTATTTCTTTTTTCTAGTACAAATAATACATATAAATAAATTGAACATATTATTTATTTATTGAAAAATAAATAAATAAGTAAATGTTAGTGTACGTCATATATTATCAAATGATTATGTATATTTATTTATGGAAATTGATAAGGGTCAATGGTTGATCATATATGTATATATGGAATCAACTGTACGACTTCATATATATATATATATATAAATATAATTACATATAATTATATAATTATGGGGAATTACATTGGTCAATGGTCATCTTAGTAGAAAAATGGTTTTTTTAAATAAATTAGCATTAACATGTGTTGATTGTTTTTATAAGGATTGACCATATGAAATTAAAAGGTCATTAAAATGAGTTAACACATTCTATTTGATAGTAGTGTGTGTGACCTATAAATAGACCTTAAATAATTTGATCAAGACACACAACAAACAACAATACAAAACATAAATATGCTCTAGTTTTTTTCTTGTTCCACTACTCAAAGGTTGAGGGTAAGAATTGGTCTCGGTGTGGATACACGTAGAGTCTTCGCATCTTTGAAGAATTTTTCATGCTTCAAGAATTGATACAAAGGTACACTTTTAGTATCTAATTTATAATTTTATAATTTAAGCGCAAAATAGATCCAAACTTTATTCCGTTGCATGTGTTATGAACACTATCTTTACTTTACATTTTTCCTCCAAATGCAAAAGATGGTTTGCCAACTTTGGTTGAAAAGGTAGCTTCTGAATCCGAGTTACTACACCACAAGCTTCCACAAAAGCTTTCACAAAAGTGAAAGTAGGTGACTTTAGAATTCCAAAATTCAAATTTTCATTTAGGGTTGAAACTTCTCAAATGTTGAAGGAGCTAGGAGTGATTTTACCTTTCTCTCCTGGGGTTTGACAAATATAGTGGAGTCTCTCATGGATCAAAACCTCTACGTTTCGAACATATTTCAAAAGTCTTTCATTGAAGTAAATGAGGAAGGAACTGAAGCTGCCGCAATCACGGCTTGTTTTACGCGCATGTGACCCATGGGTAAGCCTATTCCAATTACGAATAAACTTTGTAGCAGACCATCCTTTCTTATTTTTAATTAGAGAAAATTTGTCTGGAGCAATCCTCTTTGTTAGACAAGTGATCAATCCACTTATTGAGTGATCTTAACTTCTCATACCAGAATCTTTCAATCACTCATAGATATCGAGGGGAACTCTTTCATTAATAGGAATTGATATTTACGAATATAATTTACTGTTTTTGATATGATCTGAGTGTGGCTTGAATAGCTGAAGATTGTCTTAGTGATTGTTATTATTTTGAGACTAATTTAAGTTTTGATAGAGTTTTAATTGATTTATTTTTTATAACTACAAATTTTTTTTTGAGTGACAAAACATTAATACGATATAGAAATATGACACTATTTGCTGTTATTAGACATTAATTTTTTTATGCATATTTACAAATATACAAAGTGCATATTTACAAGTACAAAGTAAATAAGGTAAAAAGAGAAGGAAAAAAAATCATTTATGAGTAATATGATATTTACCCCTCGAAAAGTAATAGGATATTTTACTTTGGAAAACGCGTTTTAGAACGAAGCTTAGAATGATGGAAATCACTACACTCACCACCACCCATGTTTTCTCGGTCGCTCTGCTCGATCGTACCAGCATCAGGGGGAGGAAATAGATTAGGCCAAGTTAAACTTTGTAAGGTGTGAGCCTGACCAACCAATATTTTTGAAGATCTAAGCCTGACTTACATTTTAGGTTTGAGTCTGTCATTCTGAAAGCATGATACGAGCTTGTTTAAAAGTCTATTTCATATGAACATCTTTAAATAAGCAATGTGATTTAAGTTTATAGGCAATGTGGACTAAATTTAAATACACTAGCGAACTAATATATGAATATGATTAAACTCTCTTTTGATAATCAACTTGAGTTTTTAGAGAATTTGACTATATATTATATCATATTTCAATTCTAGTTTATAATAATACATTTAAATATGCAAAAAAAAATCAATTCTAGTTTATACTAATACATTTAAATATGCAAAAAATTAATGTATACTAATAAACTTAAATTACTGAAAAAGTTAACAAATTTTTATTTTAATTCAAAGTACAAACTATAATATAATAATTAATAATATTATTCATATTTAATTAAATAGGCCGATCTGATTGGTCTAATAGGCTTTTTTAATGGTCTGGCCTTTTAAAAGCTAAATTTGCTACTAAAAAAGTATAGGCTTTCTCTAATTAAAAAAAAGAAGAAGCTTAGTTTGGTCTGTCGTAGGCTAGACCGTAAGTCCATGTAGATATGTTTAGCCTATTCTGATCCCTAACTAGCACACCCTGAGTCATACTTAACACACCAAAAAACATGAAAGAAAACTTTTAGATTTGGTTGTGAGAAATAAGCATGATGTATACATGAAGTATTTTAAGGTATTGTTTCTTCTCGTAATCTTGTTATTGTTATGGTTTGAAGCTTTTTTATTTATCTACTTATGAACCAAAATTAAATAAGGAATAAGAAAAATAAAGCCATGGTTTAAATATCGATCAAAGGTCACAATCGCATTAAGGATATTGTGATTTTGATTATTGCGGATCTTGCGTTGTTGATTGTGATCATCATGGTGCGAACTAATCACAATGTTGCACAAACCTTGTTGTACCTGAACTTGAGGTGGGGGGATTCCCCATGGCTTCTCTAAGTTCGGCTCACCATTGTTTGTCCATTGGGCTAATAGAAGGTTGCATTGATGACGTGGATTCATGATCCACGGTTGTTCACCGACATAACTTACTGCTAGTCGAGGTGTCATGAAACACACAGGGGGTTGGCATATATGTATTAAGTCATGGAAGGACCAGTCAATGCCGGTGGAAAATATTTACATGGCTGCTACATCAAATAGTCATGAAATTCTTGCTATTGTGTCACATACGTATCCTCTAGCGTAAGATGTGTTGCTTGGCTGCAAAGTGTAGCCATAAGGTGGAACTTGCGGCGTGCTAGTGTGCCCTACTGCCTCTTGAAGGTTAACCATGTTATAAGCTCATTTGCCACTGGGTGTTCCCCAAGGTTAGTCGTGAAAAAAAATACTTGGTTAAGAGTAAGGTGTAGCAGGTGCCAATTGTATAAGAATTGACAAAAAATGCTGAGGCCCTACCGGTGTGAACAAGTAAACAATCCAAGAACATAAAATTAAATGACAAAAAATAGAAAGAAAAGAAAAAGAATTAAGAAAAAAAATTACATCGATTTTCAACGAGTCCCCGATAACACCAAAAACTTGATAAATGTAATATTGACACATCCTTTTCTTCATCGCTTAACAAGGTAGGCTTTGAAATATGTATCAGGAATGATGTTGGTGAATTTGTGCTTGCCAAAATGGATTGGTTTTCTCCCCTGTGTGATGTTGATGTGGGGGAGGCCGTTGGTTTACACTTTACACACCATTTTGCAATGGTTGTCAGATCTTCAATTCGACAACGGGGACTTTGCCCTTGATTCTAAAAGAGTTGTTGATCATGTTAATTCCTATGTAGATGACAATAGTGAATTTGGTTGTATTATAGTTGCTTGTAGACGATTGTTACATAATAGTTTTCAGAACTCTCATTTTGAGTTCAATAGAAGGCAAGTTATTGGGGTCACTCACAAGTTAACTCATGCAGCCCTATTAAACCCTAGCTCTCATGTTATAGATGATGCACCCTCATGTATTTGACACATTTTAGCTAATGGAATGCAGTGAATTTCTTCCTAAAAAAAAATATTCTTATTTATGGGGCGGAAACAAATTTTTATGTCTTGATATAAACAAATTGATATGATAAATAATGGCAAGATTCAATAATGAATTGTAATTGATTATGATTGATTTTTCACTTATTTAATTCAAATCAAAATTAAATTGAAATGAATAGGTCCTTCGGATACATCTTCGGCCATGTTTTGCAACCATTATTTCTAATTATTTAGTTAAGAAAATGATAATGTATTTCTCTAAATCGGTGAAATTACGAGATTAACCGATGATATCTACTAACAATAAGAATAATAAAGACAAGGTTTTAAATAGCGATCAAAGATCACAGTTGCATTAGTGATTTTGCGATTTCGACTATTACGGATATTGCGTTACTGATTATGATTATCATGATATAAACTAATCATGATGTAGCACAAATTTTATTAAAATCATTTGTATTGTCATATAATGTATAATAGCTTAAATTAAAGTTTATTTTCATTATTATACAATGAGATGAACAAAAGATGAGATGAGAGAACATATTTGAAACTCGGAGAGTGAGAAAAGAGTCGAAAGAAGATAAGTTTATGCAATTTAAGTTCAAAGCTATACTAAATATGTGATTTTTATCCATCTTAATTGGAAGAAAAGAAAGAAAGGAGTCTCTACCTATTTTTAAGAATTGCATTTTGGCGTGGAAAACTGATGTTCACACATAGTAGATATCTGAAAAACACAAGTAAAACATTGAAATATCCATCGACAGTTAACTGCCGCGGAAGTAAACCGGCCGTAGTTAACTGCCAAAATCCAATTCCATCCATCGACAGGTAAGTGCCGTGGAGCATTTAATGCATTTTTCTTTAATTCCACCCTTATTGATTTGATTGTAATTAAGATTTACGATTTTGAGTTATCACGGTAAACAATGCATTACCTTAACATTGATAGTATTTGATTTAGTCAACTTTTATCATTACTAGTATCAACCGTTAGAGAAATATTATCCTAAATTAGTTCTTGTAATCTCTGTGCATCATTACTCTTTATTAGTATTATTAGGAATCATAAATTATAGCTTGTATATATTCATACCTTCTTTTGTACAGTACAAGGAATACAAACTAATTACAAGTAATAACATATAAATGATATACATAATGATAAAATAATCTAGATTAATTGAGAGATATGGTCAACCGATTCTGATCATTTTGTTTGCAAATATATTGCACCATCAATGATAAAAATATTACTCCTTAACGAGAAAGATATGGCTCCTATAAAAATATTTTATCATCATTAATGTGTTGATCCTCTTCCTTGTGTTAATATTGGTATTGAGTGTTGACTTTCCTCTTTGAGCAACCCAAAATTTACGTTTGAGACGTAAAAGATGTGATCGGCCCTTAAGTGCCGAAGGATAGAATTTGATTTCGGCAGTTAACTACCGCGATAGTTAACTGCCGATGGGGTTATTTTAGTAATTTATTGGTGTTTCTTAGCAAATTATGAAGTGTCAACAACAATTTTCTTTGGCATGCCAGTCGAGGCGATTCTAAGGCCTGATGAGCCCGAACACTTGGCCCGGCTCCGGACCAAATTTTTTGCAATTTCTTATGTAAATTCCTCTGAATTTCTTATATAAACCTCTATAAATTGGGTAATTTCTTTAGATTTTTTGATTATCTGCTTGCAATTTCTTATGTAATCTTCTATAAATGTGTTGCAATTTTTTTTTTCAGGCTTTATAATAATTTTGGCTCCGCCACCGGTGGCAATAACAACGTTTCGTCGTGATTCTTTTTCTTATTCGTTTAAACGATAAAAAAGAAGTTAATGCCACTACCCATATTGTTTTGTCGCGGCCGAAATCACCTTATTGAACTGTTTCTTAAACAAAACTATAACATCTAGTGATTATAGGGTCAGAGCTGGAGTGAGAAATGCTTGAAGAGCTAGTTCATGTAGGAAAGGGTTATGCTTTAGTTAGAATGATTTACATTTCTCCAAGGTGCATCCTATCATCAAATGACTATGTTCTTCCGGTGATTATTCAGCTTGAGCATATTTAAGACATTTAGAACTATATATCTCCGTGTGTGAAATATATTTGGTCAACCTTTGATAATTGTAAAAACCAATCTTGCATGGTTTTTATACATCAGATTGGTCAACCTTTTATCTACATTAGATGTGTTTTAAGAGATTTACATAATCCATTGTCACCAACTTTAACTTGTCTATTTCATTTTTGAACATGTGAAAAACTTAACTCGTTGGAAAATAGACTAAATATTGGTTGAAATTTATATTTTTATTATCTGCTGATTTTATCAACAAGTAAAGTAGAAATAATTTAAAAGTTTACCCGACCCAATCTGAGCGGTTGGAAGTAGAATGGGTTGACCCGAATAGACAATAGCATCAAAAGCGATACAAATCAAGTGTACTTACATTTCTTCTGTAGGCTATACTATATGGTCCTCTTCTTCTTCCGTCTCCGGCCACCGGTTGTCACCATCCCCTTTTCAATAACACAGAGAGGTAACATTCTTTCACTTCTTTAATAATTGGATTTAGTTTACCCAACTGGGTTTCTGTTTATAGCTAATTAGTGTTTTTTTGAAATTTTTAGTTTAATGAATTGGTCCATTCAGTTAAACTCTGCATTTAGCTTTTAAATACTTTCAACTTATGCAGACTAGGAGGAGCCTGAGAACACTATAAACAATTCTGGTTCACAATTACTGTTCAGAATACATGGCTTGTCAAATGAGATCTATGAATTTGCCGTCGAAATTATCAATTACAGAGAATGAATGCTCCAAAAGATTATTTATCCACAGCTGTTGTTGTGAGCCACAATTTAGTGCGTTAACCTCAAATATTGGCATGAAGTCTTTTCCTTTTTTACAAAGCCGGTAATTTAACTTTATCATTTTCTTTTTTCTTTTAGTCGAAACTCAAGGTGACTTTTTTTTTTTTATATACTAATTATGTGTTATATAATCCTTTTATCAATAAGAATTGATTGCTTGAGATGTAGATGGTATAACTAGAAGCTCTGTTAAAAGAAGTAGAGGAATATTCGGAAACAACTTCGAGCAGTTAAACGGATTTAGAATTGAAACGCCTCTGAGGAATTGGTTTTTGACATAACATTGTGACCTTATTTGGTTTATGTAGTTCACACCACCTAGTGGAAAAAACATTGGTTATTATTGTATATACTACTTTTTTATAGTAGAAACTTTCTTATCAAGTTACAAAAATGGATATTATGCATTCTTTTCACTACAGTATAATATCTTTTTGTCACTCGACCTAAAGCTTATATTTTCTCCTTTTCACGAGTCCAATTGTTTTGATTTTTTGGTTGGTTCTTACCCTACTACTGAGGCAGAAAATTGTCATTTCCATACCATGTCCATTCAATACCAATTGTTTTAATGTTTAACAATACCTTGGTTCAGTTTCCTGAGAAGAAGACCTGGGTGGACAGTAGCTTTGGCATTGAACACAGATGGATTGTCCGGTAATGGTGAGCAACAAAGCCTAAATGATTCTGGTTCCAGTTTAGGTGGCACTCGATTGGGTAGGATACTGAGTGCAGGTGGAAGACAACTTCTAGATAAGCTGAATTCAGCTAGAAAGAACTTTCCTATGAAAATATTCCTGCTACTTTTAGGTTTCTACAC
>Ga0315914_1004443_pt1 | contig 20989 bp, 13 predicted proteins | sample MpolenodulesMG_FD_203920 | JGI IMG/M metagenome (GOLD analysis project Ga0315914, IMG submission 203920) | Medicago polymorpha root nodule microbial communities from Los Angeles, California, United States - elongated nodules | ecosystem: Host-associated > Plants > Roots > Nodule | place: USA... | reverse complement strand
GTAAAAATGCTTTTTTCATGGGTGTGGGCTTGGGTTCGGGTAATTACCCGCAAATTTAAATTGGTATGGGTGCGAGTAAGGGTATCATAATGTCCAGCCCTGCAACCCGCATATACATATTTATACAACATGATAAATAATTTATTTATTTTTGATGTAGAATTGATTAATTAATTTAGCTATTTAAGTCTAAACCTAAAAACTATTTAATACAGCAACCGCTCGCTCATGCTCGTGTACAATTTTTTAGGGATATTTTGAATGTTTTTTATTTAGCTAAATACTACGATTCATATTATTTTATGAGTTGATTTTAAAAAATTTAGACCGTAGTTTTATTTCAATTGTGTCGTTTTTATTGTCATAATTAGAGTGTGGGTAATGGATGCAGGTATGAGTATTTAGGTACCCATAGGGTATGGGGAAGGGCACTACGTGTATTTTTTACAAACGTGGATATGGGAAAGGGTATATGGTTATGCAAGTGGACCTTCAACAAAAAAATCTAGATTTATAAAAGCATATGATCGGCCATGATCAGCCATTTTAGAATAGACCAATTAATTTTTATATGCACATTTCCGGTTTGTTGGATATGGTTTTGGATTTGAATACCATTTAACGGGATATCTTGCTCACCTCTAAAGGTACTACTTCTAATCCCAATGAAGAAACTAAGAAAGGCTTTTCAAACTTGCTTGTTGTCAAGACAACTTTGGCAGCCAGCATGATTGTGTGGATACGATGGATGCTACCTCCACAGTCGAATTGGTATAGACCCGTATTGATTTGAATTGCAACAAGAAAGTGGATGAATTTGATTGTCAAGATAATGACACTGAAGTTGTTATGGAAACTCATAACTTAGGGGATGTGAGCATGATAACTCAGCCTATGTTTTGGATAGTTTCTTGTTGGTTTTCCTTTAGTTATGATGATTATTATTGTTTTCAATAATGTCAGTGTGCTCTATTGGAATGGCAGGGGAACTAAGAATCCAAAGACAAATAGGTACTTGAAAGAGTTGATCAGGAATAAAACATCCTGTTTTTCTTGTCCAGATACTCATTCCCCTTTTGATAAAATAATAACCTTTTGGGATAATTATGGTTATTGAAAAGTAGTTATTGTTATGCTCAAGGTCATTCAGGAAAAGTGTGGTTTCTCTAGCAAGATGGTAACAACCTAGATTTACAGATGGAACGACTTTCATAGTAATGTTGTTACCTTTAATGTTACTCTTAAGTGGTTGTGTACTGGAGGACACTATGCTAGTCCTACTCCATTCATTCAAGCCAATTTCCGACCCTACTTAGGCAACTTGAATTTGAATATATTTCTGATCGTTGACTTGACTTCTTTCTTATTGGGAATTTTAGAATTCTCATCACAATAGGGCTGATAGTTCGCTCACTGTTATGGACAGCTGCAACATTATTGATCTAAGCAGCATTGGTAGTAAATTCACCAAGCATATAAATGGTAGAGGTTAAAGAAGCATACCTAAGAAATTGGATATAGGGATGGCTAACATGTAGTGGAGGTTATGCTTTTCCTGAGGCCAATTTATACTATACTCTTTGGCCAAAGAATCAAGTTTCATAAGTTTGCAGATATTTTGTTTTTCGTGGAAATTCACTGAATCAAGGTTCATTATGCAATTGACAAATGTAGGGACCTTATAGAAAATATCACAAACTTCAGAAAAACAGTTGAAATTTTGTATCGCAGATGGATTTTTTTGGTCTTTTATAAACAATTTATGATGGTAGTCCATACTATAATATGCCTTTAATGAATATTATAGTTTTCAAAAAAGAAAGTCAAATCTTAATTATTCAACTAGAACCCTTGACAAAGAATACAAAAGGAGGATCTCCCATAAACCAGATGACCGCTGAGATGAAACTAGTTGGAGACTTCAATTGAAATTACCATTTAAAAACTTAATCGTGGAAACAAAGTCATTTCTTGTAAAATTAAATTACATGAACAGAATTAAGCTCCAATTGTGTTTAGAATATAATAACTATTGTAGGGTTTCCTAATGTAATTGGTCTATAGATATAAGCAAGAATAGAAAACAATTCAAGGACACGTTAACAATAAGTAGACAAACAAATAAAATTATGATTCAAATAAGAAATTATATACAAATATTTTCTAGAGAACAGGGTACAAACAATTTCAGAAGACACTTTCATCCTCCCTCTTCTCTACTGAGAGCACAACAATAGCTGTATAAATAACAAAATGCAAGCGTTCTATAAAAGCATTAGATTCTTTCAAAATTGTAGCTCTAGATAATGCACTGGATTAAGTTTGCTCAGTGGGTTATAATCATTCCTGTGTATGCTCCATTTTGCAGATTGAGTATTCCCTCTCCATCAATAAAAACTCCTACAAATTAAATGGCAAACATCTAGTCAGGCTCAAATTGACAAAATAATGGTTCTTTTTCTTTGCCAACTTACATACCCACCACCACCAACAGTGAGGGCTTCTTTTTCCACCCGCAAGGGTTCATAAAATATATTGACATTCAATAATTTATAGATTATGTTTTAGAACTTACTAAAAATAGCATAAGGTGTTTGTTTACTATAATGAAAATAACTTCTTTTTTATTAAAAAATATATATCTATCAAGAATTATTTTTAAGAGAAACTACTGAAAACAACATATTTTAAGCAGTTTTGGGATTTATTTCAAATTCCCATTTTCTTCAAAAAAAATAGCAAAGGTCTTGGAAATAAAAGCATCCAATATTATAATAGGTGCCTCGGTAACATTTGAAAAAGTATCGAAGGTATCTAACTTGATTGCTTGTGTGATATAATCGGTGTTGCTGAGAAATAAGAAGCCAATAATGAAAAGAATATTGCAAGGTCTCGTGCCTCGTCAAAAACGGTATAAACCAGGATAAACAGTGTGAAGTTGATATTTCTTTGAGAAGAAGAAATAGTATCTTGCCTGTAATTGCTGTTGACTGAACAAGTCAAGAAAGCGAGTTTCAGGACTGCCAACCAGTTCAATCAAGTTATCGTGGGAATCAGGCTGGTCTCCCGATCCCATGAGAGAAACAGAAACCTGTAGATAAGACAATATTGCACATAACAAATCAGTGAAAATTTAAAAAACGGGGAATATTTACTCGTCTTAATTTCTTTACACATTCAGTTTAGAAACAATCAACCACGTAACTAATCAATGATGTCCACATAGTGGTTAGATGTTCTTAAATTGAACATTTTAATCAAAAATTCATTTTAGCAATTTTACCCACAAAGATAAATATATATTAATGCCATTTCTTGACTTACTTGCATGCAACGAAGAATGACTTCTGGGAGACAACACCTGCGACAAAGTCCTTTCACAATGTATGTTGCAGGGAACTCTAAGTTGCCATCTTGGTCAGAATACCAAGCATCCAATCGGGATATTTCCATTGTAACTCCGGCCTGAAACCGAGGAAGCTCACCTACAATAGGAAGTAAACAAACTTACTGGAACTTTTACTCATTTTCATACAGGTCTCTCATAGTAACATGAGCTCAAAATCTTATGACCTATCCTTCCATAATATAATAATCATCTTACACCAATAATTTTCATATCAGAAAATACTCTTTCCCCACTGAAAGTTCTCTCAATGACCAACTCATCCCAAAAGGTTTAGTTAGGTACTAAGCCCAAGAACGATTTTACATTTCTTATGCATCCCTTTCATGCAACAGTCCTTTAGGATAGAAATTAGAAACCATGTAAAGCACAGACTCAGCACACCTTTCACAGAAACTAATAGGATGCATTACAACTCAAGGAAAAAAACACTTGAAAAGACCATACTCCATATGTTGACAGAGTATTCCTCTCACATAAACATTTGTTTTCATCGAACGACTATTTGGGAAACTCTTGAAAATATGGTGCTTTATATCAAATAGAATCCAATCGCTTAATCTTATCCTAGATGCACACAGCCATAGAAATCTTCATAAAAATATTTTATGCACCAACAAATTCGCCAAATAAGAGAAAGATTTGCTTCCTTCAAAAAAAAAGAGAAAGATTTGCTTATTGTCATAAGAATTAAACCAAACTACCACCAATGCTAGCAACTGAAATCTGGTCCAAGGATTGAAAAGACCTAAATGAAACGTCCTTGCAAAAGAACTTCCATGGACTAAATCAAACCAAACCACCACAAGACAGCACCATAAGTGGAGCTTATATTGCTATATGTAGTTTAATAATATTGTTACCTTTAAAACCAGCAGCTATAATAGTGCTAAGAATGCCACCGTCATTAAAATCATGTGGTCCAAGTCCGTCACCGACTATTGCTAAGCAACGAAGAACAATATCAATGCAATAGTGGTCCCTTGAAGATATAGTGGCATTCACCTAAAAAATATTAGACTGTAAGCAAAGTAGCAGGTAACAATTAATTTTGTAAGAGAATAACATAACAAGAGTAAGCTTTGGTAAAGCCAGTCCATTTATTGTCCATATCTGCATATGCTATAAATTAGTTGAAAATTACATACAGAATAACTATTTACAGAACCAATATGTATTAGACAGAGATTAAATGTAAATGCCAGTATAATTATAGTGTTTAGGTATGGAGTAAGAAAAAGAAATATATAGAATGTAAAATAATATTGATATTGTTGTTAATGTGATACAAATTTTCATGATATTTTTGTGAAGGATATGATACAAAATACAAAACAATAACCCCCATTTAAACTAATACTGGACTCTTAATCCTAACTAAATAAGAAAAAAATGTGAAATACCACGAAAATATGGAAATCACCCTTTTAAGACCATCCAAAATACTCTAAATAAAGATACACTAATGATATGATGAGTCTTTTTCTTGATATTCTAACACTCCCAATCAAACTAAAGCTTACTATGCAATAAGGTGTCAATTTAAGACAACCACCCTTACAATGATATTTGCATGCTCAATAAGCTTTCAATGGTTAAACAAACATACCGCTAGCTGCCGATTTGAGACAACCTCATCACCAACAGAAGAATAGAGGGCACTCGTCAGTGTGGTGCATACAGTAGCATCTGGACACAAACAATCTCCAGATGGCAGGCAGAGCATTGCAGTTGCATGAAGTTCAAGGAAAACAGGTTCAGCTGATTCATATATATTATCAATAGAAGCTAGCCAGTGTGTTTCTCTTCCTGTATAAAGAGAATCACAAATAAGTATGCGGCTAACACGTCAACTAACTAGCTCATTTTCAATAACATGGCAAACAAGTTTCATGAGTGATGTGTTGCTAAAGTTTTTGGACATTTTCCTCATAGCATGGGTTATGTGAAAGGTTGTAAACTTAACTTACTTTCTAGCAGCGAAAGTGACGCAGTCAGTGTTTCCTTGGCTGCTGAAATAGCCCTTTCCTTTTCCTCTAGTGACAACTCAGAGACAGGAACTTCTGCATTCTCGGATTCAATTTTAAGCCAATTGCGGTAGGTTGCATCACAGGAGTAATACTCACGCTAGTAAAATGCAAAGGGAATTAAGTACTATAGTCAATCTAGAAAAGATGTGGGTTAAGTTTAATAACTAAGTTGGGCAAGTGTAATTCAGCATACCCATTCTTCGAACTCCCTCAGATCCTCAAAAACATTATGATCATCGGAGATCTCAAGAGTCTCTGCAAGTTGTTTCAAGGGCTCAGCAAGAAAACCAAGAGCTGTGTGGGCACCTATAGGCATTGCTGGTACTCTCCACATAGAAATCAAGGCAAACTCCCTGAAGAGTACATTGCTACATGGAAGGGAAAAAAGGTTAAAATTCAGAATGAGCGGAAAATTGAATTATATGGCAAAACTGTTGGAATGCATTATATTCCAGTAAAGTCAAAAATATGTGCACTAACAGCCAACAGGAGGACTGGAAAGATCAGGACTGGAAAAAAGGTTAAAATTCAGAATGAGCGGAAAATTAAACTATATGAATGCATTATATTTCCAGTGAAGACAAAAATTTGTGCACATTTGTGCACTAACAGCCAACAGGTGGACTGGAAAGAATAGATTCTTATTTTAATACTTCAAAATTGAAAAATTAATATTTTCAAATGTAACAGCACGTCTTTTTCCCACTATTTGGGATCGGATGCCAAATACAAATGAGAATAGGCACTCAACACTGACAAGACATAAAAAACAATTGTACAACAATTATATGGAAAAATGGCAAATACTCCCAAGTGTCACTTCTCACAATTGTTTCACATTCAAAATGCACGGTTTATTAGACAATCCAATTTGCTTCACTGCTTACTTACCTATGTATCAATGCTCGAAGAAGAAGTTTTTTACTGACATCTTTGACATTAGCTATTGTTGATGGTGGTGTGAAGCAAAGCCACTGGATGACTTTAGCTTTTTCAAGACTCTGCTGTCTGTGCTGTTCTGCAACATCTGACAGGTTATCATATTTGCCAATCTTGATCTCTCGAGATCTCAACAGAACTCTGTTCCAAATAGATTTATTATGAAATGCAAAATCTTTATATGTTCCTCAACATCTTTTTGGATAAAATTTTATGGATATTGCAAATAAAGCCCAGGTACCTCTCAATAATGTCTTCAAAACAACCCTTAGATTCGTCCATCGAAGAAAATGGTAAGTATTCCATAGCAGAAAGGAATATCTTGTATTTGACATGTACGCTGTTGAATTAAACAAACATCATAGGAGTCAATTACGAAAACCAAAATGGAAATAGAGAAAAGAAATTAATTGATTGTATATGAAATAACAAAGAGAAACTTCTATGTTCCAAGGGTATCCACGTTCTAAACAGTTTCCATTTTCACAACCAAGCACTTGCTCAATTCTCAAAAAAAAAAAAAAAAATCCCTGAATGAACCCCCAACTCTTAGTTTCCCTTATTAATTTACTGAACTAACCCCTTCTAACTAACTGTTTATCTTCCTTATATTTTTGTCATGCAAATACCCTTCTTTCGAATATGAGTTACATATAAATCAAGGCTTTCAAACTTGGGAATCTACTTAGACTCAACTCATTATGAGTTTGCTTGACAGAAAATTAATTTTTAAAAATCTTTTAAACAATATAAACATAATTAAATGCTATTTGCATAGAAAATATTCAACATTCAAATACATCCCGATCAGACCAGTTAAATATTGATGAACAAATCCAGAAAACCACAAGACAATTCAAAACTCAGCACACAAAGGGCATAAAAAGTTTAAACTGATGGACAAATTGACAAATCACAAGGTTTAAAATCACAAAAGACTGAACAACAGTGGGACTAGGTTCCCTTTGTTGAAGCTGGATTCAGCCCGATGATAGAGCATAGAGCTAGGTTTTAACTCATCAGAGTTGGGTTCATTAACCTTGCTAGCCTGTATTCGTTGCAAACTTGCAATGATGGGTGTGTTTGTATTTTTTGGTTTACGACTTCATTTATGGTAGGAGCTATGGTGTTGAGACCTAATACAGCATCAATCATGTCCTTTGCTAATGCATACACATTGCAATGTTAGTGCATATCTGGAGTCTAGTGCTACAACTGTGAGGTTAATGTTTTGTCATTTGTCCTATACAACGCCTTACATTCAGCTGCTTCATTTGGGGGGGTTGAACAACCGTCATTTTAAGCATCTCTGAGGGGAAATAACCATTATATTGCACACTCATTCAATCCCCTTCAGCACACACTTGCTTACGCCAGTTTATACAAACAAACAAAAAAAATTAGAGCAAAGTGTAACATATGGATGGTGTTTTGTGCTTTGGAATAATGTATAATGCCCTAATATGATTATTCTCTAAGTAGTCAGCACCATGGTAGACAAGATTGATCCAAAACGTAAGATTGGACGCTTCTACGGTCTTGCCCCCCCTTGCGTGCTCATGTCTTGCCCCCCCTTGCGTGCTCATGTAAGGCCGGAATTGGATCTGGTGGGCGCGGCCGAGATTGCCGTGAAAAATCGTGGGAGCGGTGGAATCATGTGAATCTGTCGATTCCTTTATTGGGTTTCTCAGATATGTTTTGTGGATCGGGTCAGCGACCCAGTTCATTGGATGCGCTTTTCGGGATTTAAACCCTAAAAAACATGTTTTAAACACTCATTTTCTATGCATACAAACTTCCATTCTCACCCTGCTCTGTTTGGGATGCAAGAGAACAGAGTTTTCTTCTTCGCTACTGTTTGTATTGTACAGTGTGACTTGTGGTTATGATTAAATTTTGATGTTTTGGATTTGCTTATGGGGAGTTTTTTAGTTGTTTCTGGAATTTATGACTTTATGTTGTGAATCTTAATCCTAAATTTGAGTTTTATAAAGAATTTTGGGTGTAATTTAAAGGTTCTTTTTACCTAATTATGTTGATTTATATGCATAGATATGAATCTATATGCATATATTTATAAATTTGTGAAAATGGTAGGATCTTACGATCAGTGTTACGATCACTCAATTCACGAAATTTTGACACCTCCCCAATGTACGTAGGATCTCAACTCTTACTACCTTGGTGGGTACTTTTTTATTAACTTCTTTTATTGTGCATACTTGCGTTCTTATCCCTACGTGAATTTCAAATCATGGCCGTATTTAAGTAGTTTCTAATTCATTTAACCATTATGCAATGGGATTAGTTTTCTGTTTTAACTGGATATTTTTAAAGTCTTCACCGTTTGCTACTTCTTCTTTTTTTTTTTTTTTACTTTAGAAGGATCCTACCCTCAATCTTAGAATTTTGTTTCCCTCATAATGAATTATTTAGATAAGAATGTTAAAATATAGTAGACAGTTGATTCTTCCTGGATAAAATAACCCATGAAAGCAAGTAGAGTCAGTTGTTAACTTGAATGTTAAGTTTCATGTTCACATGATCCTCAGACAAGATATAATTTTACTTGGTAACAAACAGCCAAAGTAGTTCTCCCGAGAGAATTACCTAACATACAGTGAAAGGATCTAGAATTAACTAAATAATCTTAGAAGAATTCAGCGAAAAAAGCATTGATAGCCACGCCAAACTCTACCCGGAGGATTTCGTACGTATTTTATTACAGGTCTCTCATAGTAACATCTCTTACCCAGAGGATTTCGTACGCCCCTTTCAATTCATTTCATATTCTCATCTCTTACATGATTCCAGAAACCACATCTCTAATTTATTTATTACATTAAAATTTTAATCAAATACCATAATTTTGTATATACTGATACACACACAATCAAACTGATTATTACTTGATGTGTGTGTATTGACTATTAATATTGATTACATACTGTTTCTAACGAGTTAGGAATGCCAAGCTACCAAGTCTGTCCAAGGGTAAATATGTTTCTCAACCTCTCTCTACTTCTAGTTCTACTCATCAAAACAAGCCAATAGAAATTTTTCAATTTCTATCCATCCAAACAATACATGTTTTCCACCTACTTCTCTTCATTTACTCTTTTTCCAATTTATTTCTCTTATTTCTTTCCTCCCAATTTCTTCAACTAGCCAAATAAGTGATGAAGACATGCATAACAGTCTCCTCCATTCTATTTCCCAACCTACCCTTATTCCTTTTCTACCCATCGTAGAATACCTTAATTGGAGACCCATCATACAACAAATAGAAAATAACATCAATAAAAGTTCAATTAGATACTCCATCAGAGAGAATCACATGATTATTGCATTAAAAAAAAAAAACAGACTGAAGGAGAGAATCAATTATACCTGCTGTGTAGCCTAAATTCCATCATGTAAACAAAGAGGTCTATGCAACGGTGACGTGCAAGCTGAGAAGCATATATGCCCACCAACTCCTCGTGCTCCTTTGAAAACAGAAATTTGGCATACCTAATATTTCCAATTCAATCAAAAGTAGTGAAGCAAAATTCCATTCAATACATACAATTATTCAGCTCCAACGCATACTAGAAAGTTGTGCAGTATTACAGAAGAATTAGGAAATCTTCTAAGGACAGAGTGGCCATCTTTAATATTTAAGTTAAGTTTTCCCTCTAACAATATTATTCAAGAGAAGTGAAGAACATCGTAAAAAATTACTTACAGGTGTAAAATATGATCACCAACGGTCAGAATCTTGTCCATGAGAGCACCCTTCATTTCCTCGCGGGCCTCGGGCAAATATCTAAGCACAAGTACTAGATGTGCACCAAATCGTATCATCTGAGGATCTCCATGAGGCCTGTAAGAGGCACAAAAAATGTTTGTCAACTGATTTAGTTTTAATATAAATCACTGAGATAATCTGTACAAGACTTGCATGAACTGAAAAGGAAAAAAAAACAGAGAGAGAGAGACGGTGGCACGTCAAAAGTCTGCTAACCTCCCTTCCCCGACCTTAACTAATTCCCACTTCCCCTCTATCTTTCTAGTCTTCCTCATTTTCTACACAATTCCCTACATTTCTTTGCCTTCCTACCCACATGTGCCAAATAAAATTCCCAATCATACCTCATTTTGAAAGCTTAAAAACAAATTAATTGTACCTATATTATACATTACATAGTCTAAATTCCATGATTACCATAAAACATTGACTTCACCCGCACTGATTGCAGTAACTGCCTTTCTCAACAGTCTCCAACTGTTTTTCCAAGGAAAGACATTTACTTTTTGCAATGCTGCAGTTTCCTTCACTGAGTACAATAAGTTGACTTTTCAAAAAAAATCTCGAAAATACGAATTCGTCACCTTTTCGGTGGGCTGTAGGCTTTTCTCTAATCTTCCCTAGGTATATAAGCTCATGGTTTTTTTGTGTTAACCCTCTGGTTCTCAGGGGAAGAGGCCCTAGTAATCCGAAGTTTGGCCGGGAGGTAAGTAAAGCCTGGCCGAGAATTGTTCCACCCAGGAATTGAATTCTGGTTCTCCTAAACAATTCGTCCTTTGGTAGAGATCAGTAACCACTTGAGTTCAATTGCTTGGTTAAGGGGAATTCATATGATATATATCCAAAAGATAGGAAGGATTTGAAGTATTGATTCTTGAATTCGAAAAAGCATTTATTATATTCTTTCTTTACCTTCATTTTCTTAAAGTAGAAATTTCTGCAACTTCAAGAATGGAGAGTACAAAAATGGAGAATAAAATACTAAAATAAAGAAAAACACAGGAACAGCAATAGCACAACAATACAACAAATCCTCCAATCCATTGGTAAAGCTAACAAAGAAAGCAACTCCTATTATTAGAAGGTAGATAAACAATTCATCTTATACTCCAACTAAAAGCACCAAACATCTGCAAAAACAGCACAGATTACAAAACCTTGTCTCCTAACTCCAACTAGAAATATTGCCATCCGACCCTTTTTTACTATGAAATCCCCTTACTGAAAAATCCTCTCATCGATAAATTAATTATTTTCCTATTAATAAATATACTCATGTTCTACGTGTTTAGCTCAGATCATAATCTAGATTAAATTTCTTGATACTGTATTATCATGAAATGCAAGTAGTGACTTTATGGTAGGAATCCTAAATTAAAGAGAAGAAGAAATTGAATTATTAATTGTGAAATCAGTAACTATTACAGAAGATCAACCCCTATAACCTAAAGCAAAAGCTCCTCAGAGAAGAGACATTTCTCTCTCTGCCCAAACCATAAGGTTCTAACTGAATAATTCTCAATACCCCCTTATGCTATCCTTTCTATATTCTTTCTCCCTACTGTAACTAACTCTCCCCCCTTTTCTAATTCCCCTCTTTGAGTGACTCTAAGTGGGCCTACAAGTACATGTAAGGTATCTACCACTTTAGCATAGAAGAATTTCACTTATTGAAATGATCTGGGAAATAAATTAAAGCATCAGGAAATGAAATAAAATTAAATTAAATCATTTAACACTTGATAATTGTAAGGTATATACTCTCTCCACAAAAAAAAAAGTATGGTATATTAAAACGGGTGTTTACTCACGAAAAACAAATCAAACAAAAATTAAAAGAGGAATTATTTTATAATATATCTGTTATTCCATTACAGCTCAACTCAAAGTAATCCAACATGTTTATACTACTAAGAAAACTCAACTAAAATTTACAGTAAGGCTAATTTTGTTAAAGAAAAAATTTGATGTCAAGTGTCTCTAAATGTGGCATTGCAAGACCCTATTTGGGCAGTTATTGAATGAACTTCAAAATTTGTTACAACAAAAACTTCTAAATGTGGTATTGCAAGACCCTATTTGGACAGTTACGGGAAAGAGAACTAGTAATAAAACTTACCTAAATACATTCTGGTCGTCTTCCACAGGTGCTATCCATGACCATATAAGGTCTAGTACACGTGGTATGTCCCCTAGCATTAAGGTCATCTGTCAGGCAATGTACAACTTAAGACGTCAGTAACATATATAAATATAGAAAGATAAAGAGAACAAAAAAGAGTTTGATTAATATTCTCTCTGTACCCAAAGTGGTAGCACCATTTCTTTTCTTTTTCTACATAAAATATTATTGGAAACAGAGTAGCTGAAGATCACATAATTTGAGTAAAGGGCAGTCTTATAATGAACTGTTGCATGTTTACATCATATTTGGAATTGAAGGACCCAACAACTCATTCCTTATCACCTTTTTCTTATTATTGTAGACAAAATAATTTAAAATGTTGAAATATGATGATAAGAAACTCCAAAAAAGAAAAAAGAATATCTTTTACATAAATACCTGAATTTGTCGTTGTTGCTCCTTGCATTGCCGTGTAACAGTTTCATGGATCATTTCCCTAAAATAGAAACGAAACAGATATGTAATAGGAAACAACAAAACGAGGGCTACAAATGTGATAAGAATTGTTCAGATACCCCGAATGAAGTTTTTGCAGAAGAGATGAAAGTTGTCGTGGCTGTTGATTCAAAACTTGAATTGGCCAATTTTCAGGTCCATTAGAAGGATCAAAGGAGCCATCAACTTGTCCAGGACTTCGGTCCATTACATCTCCGAAAGTTCCAAGTTGATCAACTCCTCCTCCTGGCAGTGAACGAGTGACTTCCAAGTCTATCTGCACATCTAGCCAAGACTTCGCCATTGCCCAGCATGCTGACTGCAAATGTTAAATGCTATTCTATAAATCAAGTTCAAGTTTCCAACAAGGAATGTGGGATGATAAAAAGAATACTAGATTTACTGACTTCTATAGTAGTTATAGAAATAAGAATCTGACAATGAAGCTTAACAGCCTCAACCATAAAGACAGCCTTCTTTATTTAGTTTAACTATCACTCTGTTCTAAAGCTTGCCAATCAGACACAATCTCAAGGGTTTTTGCATGAATGAATGATAACTTCTGCAATAAATTAATGGAAGAAAAAATACCTCCCAATCTGTGCAGAGTGGAAGCATCCGTCTTAGATTGCTGCATTGGGCTGCATACACAGCTGCTTCATATTTCCCACCTAGCTCTGCTATTTTCTGCAAAATAAAGGGCAAAATAGAAGTTTTTAATTTTTATAAATAAAAAATAACTTTGAAAACACGAAAAATCTGGAGATGAGGGTATTAGTTAATAAAGAAGTTAACGGCACAAACATGAATGGAACAACAAGAAGAGCATTCAATCAGAGTAACATATTGCCACTACCTCTGATGCGCAATAGGAAGCCCATTTCCAAAGATGCCACTGATGACCAATGCCACTTTCAAATTCAACAGCTTGCAAAGTCCTGTTTTTACCATTCTTCGCCAGAGCTTCAACAGAAGGAAACAGGTTCAAACCTCCAAAAGGACACAGAGAGGAAGCTCTCCATGGCTACAAGAAAATATTAAGCTGTTAATTGCTGAACTATGAAGCCCATAAACTTGACATGTCCCTCAAAGTAATACTCACCTGTCCAGCAGACCGGCAAAGTCCACACGCCTCTTCTAGCCTTCCAGCCCTTAGAAGAGTCCATACATCCTCTAGAAGAGATTCATCTTGTTTCTGTGCCCAAAACGGAAAACATCAAGGACATTCAAGATTTTATAGGACTAGTGTCCATAGAAAGATAGACTCACTCATCTATTTGATCATCAAAAAACTATAACAGAAAACCACATTCAATAGCAAGTGAAGGCTCTTGAAACTTATCATCTCCCCTTAAACATGATGGGTAACTGGTTAGTAAATTATCTACCAATGAGCAATACATGGGCCATTAAATTTCAATAACCAACCATATGACACCTTATGCAACTTTGAAGGTATTAAGTATGCTTATTTAGATTAGGGCTAAATATATTTTAATCCTTACAACTTTTAATCCTTACAATATAAGCACATTTCAAGTCTAACCTCAACATAAATTTTATTCAATTTTAGTTCCTATTTTACTTTATAAGAACTATTTTTAGTCAGTAGACCAAGACTAGAGTTGAATAAAATTTATGTAGGTACTAAACTTGAAAAGTTGTAACTTTATAGGGACTAAAAACATATTTAACCCTTTAGGTTCTAAAGTTAAATACACAAATCATAGACTACCATATCCATTATAAAGCTTATTGGTACAACCAAGTAATAGATGTAAGAGAATTGCAACACAATGGAGTGTAAAGTACTTTGTCATCAGGCAAAATATTTGCATTTTCGCGAGTTGGAGCATCAAAGTCCAGGTGATGAACAACATTCCTGTCAGAAGTTCCTTTCTTTAGGTAACGTTGAGTATGATGCCAAACACCACTGTTGGGGAGATAACTACCCACATGTGATCCGCGAACCTGCATAAATGTAAAGGAAACCCAAAACCATTAATGTCCAATCAAACAAAAATATGTAAAATTATAGGCCCTATTTATACCATATTTCTAGGCAATGTGGGACTACACACACACCCTCACACCCAATGAAGAATCTGATGGCTACAACATAGGCATCCCAAAGATGCCACAACAAAGGTTGTTAGGGGCAGACCACAATTAAGAAAGATTACCATTTACTAAAATACCCTCTCACACCTAGGGCTTTACATCTGAAGCTTGGACGAAGCAGATGCAGGAAGCCCAACAACAGATGTAGGATAAGTTCTGATACCATCTTATATTTGGACTTTAAACTTAAGAATTATGCTAACAACACAGTCTTCTGAATACACACTCTCTAATTGGTTGAGATTCAAATGGGTCCCATTAAATTTATGTGGGACCTACATGATTTAGGGAGACCCATTTGAATTTCAATCAATTAGAGTGTGTTGACAGCACTCATCTTAGACCTAATTTAATGTAGAAATTTGGGGCCTAACTCATCCTTACAAAACCGGCTTGTGAGGTGAGGATTGCCCCCACTTATAAACACATTGTCAGGCCATCTCATATCGGATGTGGGACTCTTTAACACACCCCCTCACGCCTAGGATTGGACATCTGGAGCGTGAATATATGTAAATGGTGGGTGGCCTGAGAGCAAAAACCTGATAGCCGGTGGCCCGAGAGCGAAAACCTGATAGCCGGTGGCCCAACAGATCTTGGAGGAGGCTCTGATACCATGTAGAAATTTGGGGCCTAACTCATCCTTACAAAACCGGCTTGTGAGGTGAGGATTGCCCCCAATTATAAACACATTGTCAGGCCATCTCATATCCGATGTGGGATTCTTTAACATTTAATCTTATAAAATCGGGTTGAGAGGTGAATATTGCTCAAGCTTTATATAAGTACAAATCAGGTCATATCTCTAATGAGGAACTAAACACACCCTCACAGCCAACACATGAAGATAGTGATGGCTGCAATGAAAGCTCCCAAAGTTGTCGCAATTAAGGCAGCTGGGCGAAGATAGCAGCGAATGCATATTTCCAACATACTGCAACAGGTATGATGTTATGTTCACCTTTATCATATACCTACAATGACTACCAATGTCTTTTCCCCCATGGTGGAATAGCAAATATGAATCAAATTAACGTTATAATATTCTATCATAGACCATGTCTACAGAAGTCAATTAATTCCATATCTAGTCTCCCTCTCCCCCCAAGCCGCTTAATTGTCTTCCATTTAGTCTACCATGCTTCAACATGTCTTTTTGACACATACCAAGACTGCCTATGACAACTTTATCATAGTTTCTACAATGGGAGCTACCCTGACTTTTTCTTTAATGATTTCTTTCTTAACCCTATCTTATCTTATGAGACAACTCATCCGTTATAACATTGTCATTTCTGCAACATTGAAATTGCTTTCTTATTGGCTCTTTAACATCCAAGATTCAATTCCACACGATAATGCAGGTCTTATAGCGATTCATTTCAATCACAAATGACACCTAAAATATTCCTCCATTTCATCCATTCTACGAACATCCTATTAGTGGTATCTCCTATCTCCTTGCCATTTCATAAAACGGACTCAAGATATTTAAAATGTGAGACTTAGGTTACAGTACATTCTTCAGATTTTATCTTCGAGCCATATTTCTACGCCTTCTCTAAACATGCATTTGGTATGTTCTTCACTTTTACTTGAATGAAACTTATGGGATGCCAAGATTTGTCTTCATATCTATCTAACTTTCAATTTACTTCTTCTACTGACTATCCCAAGTAAGACTATATCATTTGCAAAAAAAAAAAAAATTAAAATGAATTGTGGCACCATCTATTAGATATGCTCCTTAATAAGCACGTCTAGAAACAAATAAAATGGGAACATCTCAAAGTTGATCTTCCTTACAAACCTACATATATCAAAATCCATTGTAACCCCACTGTCTCCTCTCATACTTGTCACTGCCTTCACATATATATTGTATACCCAATCAAAGCCAAAAGAAGAATAATTCTATCTTGTATTCATTGTTGAAAGATGAAACTACACCTAATTCTTTTGAAGTATAATTTAACTTAGAATAATGACATAATCATAACCTCACTAGTCTAGTGTTAAGATGCTTTTATTTCTTTGCAAATACTGAGGAGCTAATTTTTGAAGGAATTGTATGGTTTTCACTTTCAAAAATATAGTGCATTTAGCTGATTGGAATGCTTGCATTTTCAAGGGTATTCTCTTCGCCCTTCAAAAAGACGGCATTTTGAATATGTAAAGCGACTGGGTAGTCTGGCGGCATTGTTCTTTTTTCCTTTCACATTCCCAATCAATTAATCATTTTATATCTTCACCTCTCTCTGGAGTCTGGGCATACTTGCTAACTTCTTAATAATTTTTTTATTAAAAATTATCAGACAGCACCATACAGCCTTCAAGGTAATCAAATTTGTACTAGTGACATTATTCAAAAAATAACATGCAACTAGCGAACAAATAAACATTTCGTGCAGAAAATATAGGAAAATAGCACCTTTGCTTCCAAGTCAAGTGCTTTAGAAGCTAAACCTTCTAACCACTGGACTATCCTGAGACACAATTGAGCTATATGGTCCTCCGTAACAAACTCACAAGCCATTAAATGTGATGTTTGTTTCACCTGTAAGAAGTGAACAGATTTCAATAAGTCTATGCCATGGATGAGGAGAGATTATGTTGTTACATTAAGTATATCACACACACATTACCAGTATTTGCTCTTTAGAAAGCTCTTCCGTCTCTGAAAAAAACAATTGCAAAAAAAAAAGTTAAAAAGAAAAGGATCGGCAAAAGAAAACCCAAAGTAATCCAAAGAAAGAGGAGAACTGAAGTAAGGACATAAGCTGCAGAGACACTTTATTCCACTCCATGTCTCGATTTGAATATGGGGGAAACAATTTCCTCCTGAGCAAACTTTCATACTTATTTAACTTCTGTGAATTACTGGTAAATACTAATAGATTCCCTCAACATGCAAACTACTCCCTCTGGCCCTTATTATAAGCCCCTCTAACCAATTTCACATATATTAAGAAAAGTTGGTAGTGCAGTTAATGAGTCCATTTTATGTGTCAATGTTACTAGATCGCAATTTGTTTATGTGTATTTCATTTGACTTCTCATATTCCAAGACAAGTTAGTAGTATTAATTAGGGTTATATTTGGAGAAAAAAATAATGAATGCACCTAATAATTTGTATAGGGGCTTATATTTAGAGACAAAAAAAAATTCAAAGGGTGCTTATAATTAGGGATGGAGGGAGTATATCTCAAGTATGAAATAAAAGATAGCATTCAATACCATATTTGAATTAAAAAGTATGAAGATAAACACAGTAAGTCAAAACATCAGTGGTGTTGATTTTGTAAATGAGTATGTTATGGGTCAGTAAACTGAAGGAAATAAACATGAAAAACCAGACATCATAGAACAATTAAGGATTAATCCTTAAAAACAGAACATCTAAGGATAGCGATATATTACCTTCCCCATAAAGGAACCACAAGAGAGACCATGTTGCCGCTTCATCGAGCAGGAGCTGAGCCTTCTGCCTCATTAATTTGTCCTCAACAACTCGATGCCTTATGTTCAAGCCATACCTGTAATACGAATTTATTAAGGTACATCAGAGAAACATAGAAGGAGGGCAAAAAATCCTGATAAATGGGCAATTCACAAGACAGCAAACAAAGAAGAAGCTGTGCTGACAAACAGCAAATTTCTTCAAGTTGCAGTAAACTAGGATTTTACACTCCAAATTAATAACAATAACCATGCATTCCTTTTGTATATCGCTCGTATTTTTTCAAATATAGCTACAAAACAGCAGCAGTATTTAACAACAGTGTGTACCCATGTTAGCTCATTGGCTTCAGCTACATTGCTTTAACCTCAATTTGGAAACAGAAAATTTTATTTTGACCAAGAACAGTAGCCCATTGAGTTTTTATTACATGCAACAAAAATCTATCTAAAAGCTTCTACGAAAAAAAATTTGATTCATATGAATATATGAAAAAAAATTATTTTGACCAAGAACAGTAGCTCATTGAGTTTTTATTACATGCAACAAAAATCTATCCAAAAGCTTCTACGAAAAAGTATGTGATTCATGAATATACAATTATCTTTATCGCCTGAGTTGTATGATTTTATAGTTATATTGTTTTAGTAAATGCATGTCAGCAACGATTTACTTTGGCAAGTTAATGATATCAAAACGACATAGATAAAGACTGGTCAAGTAAGACATAATAAAACCTTACCCATTGCCACTGTATTTAACAGTTTGCAACTGTCACCTACCTCTATAAATAGTCTCTTTATGTATATTCAGTTATGTGATTCAATTCAGTTTTACTTTCTCACATTGATACAGAAATCTCTGATTTTCTCACACACTATCCTTCATTTTCTTGGTATATGAAACTTAAAATACAGAAATTCCTCCAGAGAATTCCAATAAACTCACTACTCAATAAATAAATAAATAATAAATAAGTAAATAATGAAGTCTAAAGCAATAACAGCCTAAAATGAAAGAAAAGGTGACTTCAGGTCTCTCAATCCCTTACAGACATAAATGTCAAGATATACATAAATGCCATGAAGGTAATAAAATTACTTATACATAAATGTCATGAAAATTTGCATGATAAAGTTTCTACATATATGATTACACCGACTAATAGTAAACAAACCTGATAGATTCTGAAACGTTTCGACACTCATTTTCAAATCTTAGTATCAGATCAGGAATAGGCATCATTCCTGCAAAAATAATCAACAAAATCAAAACCAGGCTATTCCTTTTTTTCCTGAGAAAGACACAAAAATGCACTTGCACAAAGGGTACACAGTGGAGAGAGGTTATTTTTCTTTTACCATACTTAGATTAAAGTTTTATTACTAACAGGGAAAGAAAGTCTCTTCTCCTAAAAGTGGCATACATTATGCTTGAGCAAATTTTAAACAACCAAAAGCAATATATCCTTGTACCTTATGGAATTTCAATCTTGAAAAGGATCATTTTTTATCCAAATTTAACAGGAAAAAGAAAATGAACAACGTAAATATTTCGGGGAACCGTGTTATATATATATATATATATGAATGGTACCTGTCAAAGAGGTATCAAACAGAGAAGCAAATGAATTAAAGATATTGTCTGCATCATCTCCCAATGAGTCGCCTTCTTGCTTGCAAGCCTTTAACGAATAGCGTACAGAGTCAAAACCATCATCCATGCCAGGGATTCCAGGAATATCAGCCGATGACCTCTTTCTAGAGGAATACAGAGACTTATCGTCCAAGTAATCAGCATCGAGACTCTCAACCTCTTGTTTAATGTTTTCAAGAATAAGCGCAGCATTAGTAGGACTATGGATGTTTTGCCCATCATAAAACAGCCCACTTTCACTTAATTTGGAAGCCGAGTAATCTTGCTCAACTGAGGCACCTGAATTCAAGTGCCTCTTCCTGCAAAAAATCACATTATAGAATGTTGGCACATTAATTTACAAAATACAATCAGAGAAGTGATCAAATTCTATAATTCTATGAATTTCAAATGATGTAGAACAATCTTCAAGTAAAGTACAGCAACTACAACAATTTTAGGGTATGTTTGAACGGAGGGGATGGGAGGGCTTGCTTTTATCTTTTAAATTCCAGACAATATAAATATTTTTAAAACCAATTAAGTGTGATTGAAGTATTATATGATCATTTATCATGTTGTTCTTAGAATTTTTAAAATAGCAAAATATAGACTTAAGTAACCCTCCAAATCCCTGCCCTCCAAAACCTACTCCCAAACAGACCCTATTCCTTCACAATGAAAATATAAAACTTGTTTGGATAAATAGCTTAGTTGCAGCTTATAGCACAATCTCTTATCATGATAATCGCTTATGTATAAGCTATTTCTACAACAAAATATAAAATAAATTGAAATTATTAAAGCTGTTTCATAAGCTATCTTGGGGAACTTACGAAAATAAGCTGAAAACATCTCATGAACATGTCATAATTTGTTTTCATAAGTTCTCCTAAACAGGCTCTATTCCTTCATCATAGGAAGCATGATATGCTTTATGATATGAAAATATGCAGGATTCACTAATTAATTATTAGTGCCACTTCC
>Ga0315914_1004442_pt1 | contig 20989 bp, 16 predicted proteins | sample MpolenodulesMG_FD_203920 | JGI IMG/M metagenome (GOLD analysis project Ga0315914, IMG submission 203920) | Medicago polymorpha root nodule microbial communities from Los Angeles, California, United States - elongated nodules | ecosystem: Host-associated > Plants > Roots > Nodule | place: USA... | reverse complement strand
CAAAAAAGATTAAAAGCTTTCTTCTCTTCTCTTCTCTTCAACAAAATGCGATCCCCTTCCTTCTTTGTAAGATTCCTACCCTTCTTTTTCTACTAAAGCTCTTTCCTTTTTCTTCTCTTGTTCCCTTTTTTTCATCTGGCTCCGTCTATTTCAATTTTCATCATCCTTTTTTCTTCTATGTTTTTAGTGCCAAAGGAATGAATGTTTCTGCATTTGGGGTGTACCCTTTTTCTAAAGTTGATTTTTTTTTTCTCACTATAAATTAATATTCCACATCATTTTCATATTAATTGCTTTTCTTCATTCAGTTTAATTTGATATTTGTGAGTTTTGATTATTCTATTTATTTATCTATTCTTTAATTGGAACTAGGAAATTCTGCATGAAGATAAAAGTCCCTAATTTATAAGAACCCAAAAAGAAAATTTGGAATTTTTCTACATATGATTTGCTGACATGTTATTTTGTTTTTTCCTTGCATGTGGTTTTTCATTTCCAGAAATTCTGAAAGAACTTTACTTGACATAGAGGATTAGGTAGACTGAATTTAGAATTCCCTTGTCTTGGGAGATTAGAGTGAATTGTGGTATTTAATTGTGCAAAGATGGGGGATCACTTTGATTTACTCGTTGATCGGTTGCTCACTGAATCAACATTAGAAGCTGCTATTGAAAGCAGAAAGCGTGAGATGCAGGCTGCGTCCTCGGAGGTGACTAGCGCTGAAGTTGATCATTCTTTGTTGAAGATGGGTATCAAATGTTCCGGGAAGCTGGCAGAATGCAGGATATGTCATGACGATGATGATGATTCCAATATGGAGACACCCTGTTCCTGTTGTGGTAGTTTGAAGGTTAGTTCTATACTAGGATGTTTGTAATCAAATGTTTTGATATGGGAAATGATTAAGCTTTTATATTCTTGTAATTTGTAAGAATTTGTGAGGCATGTTGATGAAATTTGTATGTTAAAGTTTAATGGCAAACCAAATATGTTGTGATGGACACAGCTTCGTGAAGAACTTCAAATATAAATATGCTAAATCTTACTGGCGTATTTTATTTCTGTTGGTGGGATAACTTTTAACCCCTGAAAACCTTTATTTAGTGTATCATCTTACCTAGTTACATGTAAAAAGATTTGGTTAAAATGCTAGGAACAAATATCTCCATCTGAGTATTTCTGGCAAGGTTAGATAGGACCTTTTCTCCATTAGACCCTTGACAGCAGAAGGAGGGAAGGGTAAAGAACTTACAAGATGTGATTAACTGGAAGCATTCTTATTTTGCACGAAATTTTGAAGAAATGTGTGAACTATGCATTATAGAAGCTTCTGTCACTATTTGTTTGACATGCTATCATTAAGTAGACCTTAGACACCTTACACAACAGAGAAGAATTTGGGGAATACCAACCAGCTTATATTGCTTATATTTGTTCCTAACATGCATTGCATTGGTGAAGGCCTTTGCAATCACAGTTTTGTATGTGGTGGTCCCATGGATTATAAATAATGCAAGTGGTTGTAAATTGTCCTAAGCTCCCTGCTTTCTTTGCCGTGTATTTGGTTAGTATTGTACTATTGCAGCATTGTTGTTGAATAGATTTGTGTATTAGTCTAATCATAGCTGTTGTATGGTAGAAAAATATAGTGTTGTATTGTATGCTATATTTGTTTTGATTGCGTATTGTATGGTGTTCATTTTTGAGAAGTTGCGTATGCATATCAATGGTGAATGTTTACCAGGCTCAACTGATATTTAGTCTATTTTCGTTTTTTCTCTAAAGAAGTTGTTGATAGCTTAAGCTCTAATTGATTTTTGCAGTACGCCCACAGAAGATGCATACAGCGGTGGTGTAATGAGAAGGGTGACACCACCTGTGAGATATGCCATCAGGTAACTATTTTTTTTTGAAAGAATGCCATCAGGTAACTTAAATTGTTCCTGATTTGCATCTCCTTTCTATAAACTTGTTCACAATGATAATTTATTTGTGTTTTCCCCCCCTATTTGGTTATAATTGATGATTTATTTTCCCTATACCGTAAAATTCAGCCATTCAAGCCTGGTTACACAGCTCCTCCTCCACTTTTTCAGTTTGGACGTATTCCAATGAGTTTCAGGTAACGTCCTCGCACAATATAATCGTGTTTTTTCGACGCCATTTTCTAATGCATTCCCATGCTGTTTCTGTCAGGGGAAATTGGGAAATTTCACGAAGAGACTTAAATAGTGCTCATTTGGTTAGCATGGTTCCCACTGACCAGAACCTTATCGATTCTAACTATGATCAATATTCAACCTCTTCTTCGGGAAGTTTGATATGCTGCCGTTCAGCTGCTGTCGTTGTAATTTCTCTATGTCCCTTCTTAAGAATGTGTGCCACCATGCCTTTACATCTTCTGGTTATGACATTTCTCAATCTTCATTTCTTCTCATGTGCAGTTCATGGTTCTGCTGATTCTAAGACACACTCTTCCCCTCGTCATTAGTGGAAATAAAGACTATTCTTTCCCACTTTTCATGGTACGTTCTGCATAACATATAATTACAGTGATGGCTTTGATCATTCTCTTACCAAGGTTTTTTCAATTTAATGGAGTTTTGATAGGTTTTATTATTTCGGAGTGCTGGTATCATTGTACCTATATACTTCATGGTTAGAGCAGTGGCACTAATCCAGCGACATCGGAGACAACATCGAGTGAGTTTCTATCATCGATTAATCTTTTTGTCTCTTCACCATGGTGCACACGAATCTTCTAATTACTCACAGTAAGTTCTCTGGTGTTTTTTTCCTTGGTCATTTGTAACTATTAGGAGCATCCTAGTGCCTTGGTCAATTCATCTGATGATGAAATTGAGGAAGCAACTTTGCAGTCCCAACCTCATATCATGCATTTAGTGTAAATACGATACAGCCACTTTATGTAAATGAAGAATGAAAAGCTCCAGTTCTAGCTGCTGCAATTTATGTTCTGATTTGACCGAAATTGGTGGAGGCAATTCTTTGAGAACCTTGATTTTGCTGAGTGAGGATAAAAATAGTCACAAGACAAGACACTGAAATTCTTCTTATTCGCGAAGGTGTCATAGTTCATAGAGGCATTGCAGGGTATTCATATATCAAAATTCCTGTAATGTCTTACTCATCAGCAAGTCTTGCAGCCTGCAGCAGCAAGTTATGTTTGCATTATTGTTTTGCTTTCGAGTTTAAATTCTTCAGATTCAAAACAATATCGTAAGTGTATAGCTAGATAATTATAAAGGGTTTTTCTAACGTCTACAATCTTGCACAACAAAACTTATCATGTGCAAGGTTTCACACGTTAGCCAGACGCTATTATATATAGAAAATTACACATGTAAATAACAAAGATGGATGTACGACTTAATTGTATATGATTTCAATGAAAAATAGTTACGTTTGTGATATTTATTTCAGCATAAAAATAGAATCAAAGTGCTATTTTATCATTGTTTTTCATGCTGTTTGTATGACCAGCCTATTTATTATAAAAGAGCCATAGATAATTAGAATAGGGTTAATAGGTCTTTACCCCCTGTAATATAGGTCATTTCCGATTTTTCCCTGTAAAATATTTTTTTTGATTCACCCCCTTGTAAAATATTTTTGTTTTGATTTACCCCCCTAATAGGCCAGACAAAAACCAATTTTTTTTTTTTTTCAAGAATTTTTCGTTTTTGTTTGGCCTATTAGGGGTGTAAATTAAAACAAAAATATTTTACAGGGGGTAAATCAAAAAAAATATTTGACGGGGGAAAAACCGGAAATAACCTATATTACAGGGGGTAAAGACCTATTAATCCATTAGAATATGATGTTGTCTGCAGTAATTCTGATTTGACGGGGAAAAATCGGAAATGACCTATATTACAGTGGGGTAAAGACCTATTAACCCATTAGAATATGATGTTGTCTGCAGTAAATCTGATTGGAACCTTTGTCGCATTGTGACTGCCTCACCCCTTCTCAACTCTCAACAGCTCTCTTGTTGGGAACGAATATAAGCATCATTGTCCAAGGGTCACTCAATGGGTAATCCAAACCAGACACAGAAAGAGAATGTATAAAGGTAGAAATCTGTAAAAGCCAACCAAGTTAAGATTGACATATTAATAATACATAATAGAAGTTGAGCACATCATTATGATAAGCCCTTGATACATTAGGAACTGACAATCAAAAGACTCAAAGCAAAGAGTGTTACATCAAGGCAAGTCCCTTTCGTCCCTTCGCTGGAATACAAGAGATGCTAAAAGACAAAACATATGTGGCAAATATTATCAGATGGCATGACAAACATGACACCCAACTACCCCCATAAACCTCGTACCAAACTGATGATAGGAACTTGGACATAGAACACTCAAATTCTTATCTACATTAAAATTTCAGCACTTGAATTAAATTAAACACTTCAAGATGCAACATTTAAAAGTCTTAAACTACATACTCAAAATAACAAATTCACAAATTACTTTCAGTTGGTCACAAGTTTGGTGAAAACTCATAATCCTAAGTCTTAACCATGCATTTTGGATTGAGTCGTCAGATTGCTGAGATCGACTTGTTAAGACCCCCTAAGTCTTAACCTTTGCCCGTTACTAGCCTTACTACATTCAAGAGAGGCTTGAAGGACTTTGGTTAGGGCTATTGAAACATCATCAGTAATTTGTTTTCACTTTGCTTTTTGTTGTTTGTGAGACAGTCTCTTTGAACGATTTTTGTCTCTTAGTACTGGTTTTAGTACTAAGAAATTCACCAGGTTTCATTCCCTCATCTCTCTTGCAAGAAGAGTCACTCATAACTGGCCTTGAATTGAAAGTGGCTAAATATTAATAAAGCCAAAATCTAAAGAACATGGGTCCAAATGGAAGCATGACCACAAAAAAAAATTGGATCAAATTTTTATATGGAAGTAATATTAATTAATCATCATCTAAAAACTATAAAAATTTCTTAAAAATTTCTTAAAAAATTCTAAAAAACTGAAAAAAAGATGAATCTATTTTGAATATCTTCACACGTGATTCATTCATATGCATAATGCATTAGTTAACACACACCGGCCACACAATTCATCGGTAAAGTAACATCAGAAATGAGAACAATTGACCACACTTTTACTGAGACCTTGAAAATTGAAGCTACAGTCATTAAAATTAGGAGATGAGATCTACTTCAACACAATAATGTTCTATATAAATCCATAACTAGCTGCTCAATTTCTTATCCATACCCTCCCTTGAAATACAAACCTTGTTTTTTATTTATATTTCTGTGAACATTTTTAACTATGGACAGCAAAGGAAATGGCAATGTTGGTGGTGGTGGTGCTGCAAACAATCCCAAAGTCAATGCTGGTACTAAAGGTGAGACAATGAAAGCACCTGGTGGAGATGGATCAAACATTTCAAGGGAGGAATTCGAGAAAAACCCAAAGGGATATTTTTCTGATTTGCATGCTGCACAAAAGGATAACAAGAAGAATTAAATTTATCTATTACTTCATTTCCCTTTCTAATAATATTCTGGGCTATGGTATTATATGTTATGTAGAATATATTGTCATGGGATAAAGAATGAATAAGAATTAATCTCTAAGTTTCTATGGTATTATATGTTCTATATGTTGTCCCGCTTTTATGCTTGTTTTTCTTCTTCTTCTAATAAACTAGTAATTTTTATGTTGAATTGATACTCTGCATGGCGTGGAGGGAGAATACCACTTATCTTATAGTGGAGAGTGACTCAAAGATTTTGGCCAACATGATTACTTAAAATTGTAATTTTGGTGGCACGACCCCTACCTTGGTGAAGCGTATTCGACAACCTTTGAGTTTGAGTTGGACTGTCAAAATTACCCATACTTGGCATGAAGGCAACAGAAGTGCAGATTGACTTACTAATTTCAGCATTTTGATGGATTTTCTAGATTTTCATATTCTAGAGAATCCCCCTAGTGAGCTACAGAGTCTTTTGTTTGATGATATTTCCGGGGCTTACATGCCTAGGAACGTCCGTTTAATTTCTTAGTTTTCTTTCTCTTTGGGCTTTGGCCCTCTTTTGCACCAAAAAAAGAAAGAAGATACTTTGCATGCCTAATGGTAAATTTTTAGAGCTGTGCTATTTAAAGGGAAGAAAATCATCTCGAGCTTATCCCGAATGAACACCAACCAATCAAAATCCAGCTTTTCCAAAATACACGGAAGAGAGAGAGAAAGATATCAACATGAGAGGAAAACTGGAAATACAAGTCGGGAAGGTTTCGGGACCTATTCTGTCGGGAGATTTAGCATTTTTCAAATTTTTATCTCCTTTAATCAAGAACAATAATAATTATCCAACTTCAATCTGTTACTTTTGAATTAGATTCCTAGATCGTGACAATTAGAATTGGCATAATCAATCTCCCATTAAAAAAAAAAAAGACTAAACGTGCGTATGTTATGATTGACAATGAGTTTGACGGAATCACAATATATCACTTTGATTTTGTTAAAAATTACACTTTGGAGTTCAATAAAATCACAAAGTCACCGCAAATTTTCAAACTCACCATGAATCTAAATATTGACTAGCATGAAATGTTTGTCAACCTTACCTAAGCATAGCTGATAGAACATGGTTGTCAAGCCAAGCATGGCTGATCCCCTCTCTCTGAGTATCTACACTCATCTAATATCTCCCATTCTCTCTACCTCTCCATCATTTTTTTGTTTGCTGAGGAAACCTCTCTCCATCATTTGTCTATATCACATTCACCACTCTTCTCTTTTTCATCCCTTCTCTCTCTTTATACCTCTGATCTCAAGGCGTATAATAACGTCGAATGTCCAATATATGAACATAATTATTGCAAATTCCTGAAAATACTTAGGTACAACTTATTCAACGGTTGTTGAATAAGCGAAGACATATATATACAAATTAAATTGGCCAAAGAGTTTTTGTAGGTTGAATTTATTTCATATAAGCCATGCAAAAAGAGATTTGATGAGTATCTCTTATCCAGTAAATATTTCAATCAACAAAACGATACAATGTTTGAAAAAGGTTTGGTTTTGTAAGCCAAATCATTAAGGCACATAAATTGATTATAAAATGACTCCTCAACACCAAATTTCAATTCAAAGTACCATTTCTTAGTCTAAACGACAAACGCAACAACCTATCCTTTTCTTTTTTTCCTCTTCTCTCTCTTTGTGCTTAAACCATGTCGAGTGGAAAAAGAGGTCGAGATCGCAAACAGATCGAGATGAAAAAGATGAGCAAAGAGAGTAACCTACAAGTGACATTCTCAAAGCACCATATCGGTCTCTTCAAGAAAGCTAGTGAGCTTTGCACCCTTTGTGGTGCAGAAGTTGCTCTCGTTGTATTTTCACCTAGTGAGAATGCATTTTCCTTTGGTAACCCCCATGTTGATACGGTCATAGATCGCTATCTCTCTTGGGTCCCACCCCAAAACAACAACATCATGCAATTCATTAAGGATCATCGAGCACAAACGTGCGTGAGCTAAATGCTCAACTGACCAACATCCATAACATGTTGGACAATGAGAAGAAGTCTGGTAATGAGCCGAGTCAGTTGCAGAAAGCGGCCGATGCTCAATTTTGGTGGGCTTGTCCAGTTGATAGGATGAATAGGGCTCAACTAGAATTATTCAAGAAGGTTTTGGATGAGCTTAAGAAACTTGTTGCACAACATGTTGATAGGATTGTAACTTCGAGTGTGCCTGCTCTAACTCTTCCATTTTTTTTGGGCAATGCTTCATCCTCTAACATCCCTTTCCATCATCGGTCAAATCCTCAACAAGCTCAAATATTTCTACCACAAATTTTTTGGAACCTTATGTTACAACCTCATTTGTCTGGCTTCAATAATATGGGACGAGGAGGATATGGACCCCTGGATTCTCTTAAGTTCTAGAGTTATTATAATTAACTTGTGTTGTATTAAAAGCCATAACAACTCAATTTCTTATCCATGTCCCGTCTTGAAACTCAAACCTTTTTATGAATCTTGTTATATCTCTGTCAACAGTTTGAACTATGTCCGCTAAGAAATGGTAATCTATAAGTTTGTTGCCTATGGTATATGCATTGTTTTTTTTTTTTTGAAGAAGCTAAATTAGCCCACTTAAATTGACACTGGAGAGAATCGAACCTGAGACCTCGAGGAGGGGCACACTCCCAGGTCTCAAGCCAATGCCACGGTATATGCATTGTTGATCATAATAAAGCACATTTCATTGTTGAACCCTCTTTTATGCTTGTTTGTTTAGTAATCAAGTGATTTTTATAATTTGGAGTTCAATAAAATCACAATTTCAATTGTTAAACTCGCCACCAATCCTTTTTTTTAAGGAACTTGCTGCGAATCTAAACATTAAGTAACACAATGTATTTGGTCTTTCTTTCGTCTACTTATACATTGCCGATAGTAAATTTGTGTCTTGAAATTTCGACACCCGGGCAAAGTAATTAGAGACTTGCTCAATAAATTTATTTTAGCAAAGACTTTACTCAATAATTTATCTAGCCTTATTTAAGCAAAAGTAATTAATTTCATATGTATTAGTAAGTTAGTTTAATGCCCTTGAGTTCATATTAAAAAACAGTTATAATTATTAATTATAACATTACCTGCCAACAAGGTATTAGGAGATTTGGAAACCTGAATCTACCAACAAGGTATTAGTATGTAATTATTTAAGAGAGTAGTTTTTTTTTTAGTATGTGATCGTAGTAAACTCTATAGTACTAAGTTTGATTGCTTTTTCTAAAAAAAAAAAAAAAAAAAGTTTCATTGCTAATATGATAAAAATAAAAATAAAAATATAGCAATACAACCATTGAACATTTAATATTTTTCAAATGTATATATGATGTATGTTGTCTATATGCCTATAAAATATTATTGAAGATAATTGTAACGGGTTCTACCGTTGAAATAATTTTTTAAAATAAATCTGTTTGAATCATATACGAGATCAACAACGTTACAAGATTAATCGAATGTATTAACCTTTTTTTAGGGGTGAATGTATTAACCATTTAGTCATCTTATCTATTGAGAGTGAAATGTTAGTGGTTTTTTATTATAAAATTTTGATAAACCGTTTTGTAACTTAAAAGCTAAAAGATTACTACCAATTTTTTTTTCAAATCTCTTAAAAAATTTAGACTTAGACCCCAAAATTCCTCTAAACAACCCTGATCCTTTCGACTTGAGGGTTAGTCTCAGCGGGGTTCAAAGTGTCTAAGTCATGTGATAGCTTTGGGGCACCTGCTTTGGTCAAAGACTAGGAAGAATTGGTTACCATCTCAATTAGGCCAAAACTTAATTATAATAGTAAAAAAAAAGATGAATCTATTTTGAATATTTTCACATGTGATTCAAATGCATTAATCAACCCACCAGCCACAAAATTCATCGGTAAATTAACATTAGAAGAAATGAGAACTATTGAACGCACGTTTGCTAAGTTCTTTTGAATCATAGCTAGTCATTAAGTTATGAGATGAGATCACCTTCGCAACTTGAGTTGTGTTGCACTATAAAAAGCCATAACCAACTCAATTTCTAATCCATACTCTCCTTGAAGCTATGGACTGCAAAGGAAATTACAATGTTCGCGGTGATAGTGATGGTGGTGCCAACGCACATGGAGTTGGAAACAACCCAAAAGACACCTAAAGGTACTCATGCAAAGAAAGCTCATGGTGGAGATGGATCCAAAATGTCAAGGGACGAATTCGAGAAATATTGCCAGGCCTATTTTGCTGATTTGCAGGCTTGTCAAAAGGATAACAAGAAGAAAAGTTATATGATCTGTAAAAGCTATGTTCTGTAGAATATATTGCCAAATGCTAAGGAATAAATATGAATCAAGTTTGTTGCCTATAGTAGATGCAATTGTGCTGATCTATAATAAAGCACTTTTATTTTTCTTTGTTGGTCTAGGTTCAGGGTTTTCGGAGGGAAGGGGAGAAAGTATTTTAGTTTTTTTATTTACTTTGGTTCATTATTAAGAGGAGAGGAGAAGGGAGGAGCACTTTTTACTCTTTTCAATTGAGGATTGATGTGTTTTTTTGGTGGGGTGGGGAATTATTTACATCTTCTTGCTTATGACATGACTAAATTTGTCCTTTTTAAAATTATCCCATTCTTTACTTTCATGTTGCTTCTCTATTAATTCAAAAAAAGAAAAAAATGTTGCATCTCTGTGTGATCGTTCTTCTATTTTCTATCGTTTTAATGAGTGTGTTTGATCTCTTAAAAATAAAGATATGGCAACTCTAATTGTAGTGTGTTTGATAGTAAAAAATTTCTAAGAACAAGACAAACTAAGGGCCAAGAGACAAAACAAAAACTGAAATTATTGTCTCTCACTAAATTACAGCACAACTTTTAGCCTAAATTACAAGTTGTCTAAAGACCAATATATTTTTGTCTATCAAACGTCATATAAGATAAAAACACCCTATATATAAGTTTGTCTTATATTGTGGACTTATCTTTTAACATATCAAAACACCCTGTATCTCTTGTCCGCGTGTGTTTTATGTGTTGAATTCTGCTCTTTACCCAACAAAAATTGCTAGCTCCTAACTGAAAAGACTAAACTCACGCACCTTACATTTCTGCGTGACTTAACTCACGCCAGTATATAACATAACAAAAATTTTCACGGGATTAAATCCCGCTGGCTATATGACATTGTTGGGATCTTCTATCTTCTCCATAATAGCCACTGTTTGGAGCGAGCAAATTATTTGCTTAATTACAAAATATTAATCAGTTCTTGCAGCTAACATAGAGGTTCTAATTGATACATGCACGACCCACTGTCTGCAGTTAGCTTTGTGGTAAGATTAATGAGGAAGGAAGGAACACATGGACCAGTTCTAAAGGAATCTCTCAACTACTGTTCCAACTTGAAGCTAACATAACTTTTCAAATTTGAAGCTATTATGGTATGTTTGTCCAATGTTGATTTTAGAATATATCTTGATTTTGATTGGAAATGTGAGTATGTGAAAAACATTTGTTGAGTTTATTCAATGGAGATGGGTTTGTTGTAGCCACTGTTGAAAACTGTTATGAAGGGAAATGGAAGAAGATTGACAATAAAAGCTGTAGAATAAAAGAATAGGTAGTGAAAAAACCATCGTGAGTTAAGCCACAGAGATTTAACACTAACGTGAGTTAACTCACGTATAGGTATTTTAAGAATTTCAGTTGGCAATGAGTAAAATGTACATTTCTTATTTTTCAACAGTGTTGTTGTAAAGTTTCACATGATAAATCTTTTTCTTGTGCAATTTTTCTTATTCTTACGTCACACACTCTCTCTCTATGTATAATTTTTTAATTTATTTATCATCACATAGAAAACACCTCCTATTCTCTCATCTCCATTGTTTACCTATCACATTCATGGATTTTTCATTATGAGTACCTTTGTTTTATTCGTTCAATGAAAAAATCGTTTATAAATAAGGTTAGAATTACATTGAGTGTCAATGGATTTTTCTTTTTTAATAAAAACTCTAACCATATATGAACATAAATAAGTCAATTGAAGATATATAAACATAATTATTGCAAATTGGCAAAAGAACTACATTTTAATTTCATATAAGTCATGCAAAAAGAGATTTGATGAGAATCTCTTAATCCAATAAATATTTGTGTTTGTGTTGTTGTTGTTTTGCATTGATGAACATTCACCAAAGTTATGTTTTTGTTGTTATTCATGTTGTTGGTGGTGGTGTTTGTTGTTGTTCAAGTTATTCTGGGAGTGAAGAGATGAAGAAGGTTTATGTGAGGAGGAAGTGAAGAAGATGAATTTGAGGGCATATTGGTAATTTTGTAAATATTTTAGGGGTATTTTGGTCCGTTCACATGAAATAAGTTAATCAGAACTGCCACGTCAGCTAATCAGTGACGTGGCAGTAATTAACTGGGCTCAAGGACCAAATTTTAAATGATTAAACTTTGGGAGGGTAGTTTGCCAGGATTAGCGATTACATGGACCAATTTTTAAATGAGCTCTAATTGCAGGGACGAAACACATATTAAAGCCTAAAAAAAAAAACTAGTCGTAATTACGAAAAATATATTTTACTAAATTAATTAGGGTTAAATATGTTTTTGGTTCCTATAAATATGTCAACTTTTCGTTTTACTCTATCTAAAAAAATTCTTCAACTTTTAGTCTACAAAAAAATTTCCATCTTCACTTTTGGTTCCTCCTTTAAAGTAAACTCATATGTAGAATTCATATTTTTGAACAAAATTTTGCAAAACATTCATAATATTATAAGAATCTCTCCAAAAAAAATTCGAGTTTTTTAACAAAACATGAATTTAATATGAATTTTTATAATAAAAATTCATATTTAATTTGTGTTTTGTTAAAAAATTCTAATTTTTTTGGGATTTTTTTAGGATATTCTACACATTTCTGAACAATTTCATTAAAAAATACAAAAATTAACTTAAAAATATGGATCAAAAGTAGTGATTGAAAATTTTATAGGGACTAAAAGTTGAAAGAAAATTTTAGAGGGACTAAAACGAAAAAATTGATATATTTATAGCGACCAAAATTATATTTAACTCAATTAAGGGTCTGTTTGGTAAGATCAAAAAATGAGCTTATAGCGAATAGCTTATAAGCTCGTTTGACCAAAAAAGCTCTGTTTGGTAATGTTTTTTCACCATGAACTTATAACTTAGATCGATTATCTTAATCACCCTTTTCAAAGGCAGACTGATTAGGGAAACGATACGTTGACACCCTTTAAAGGGTGTACCTCCCATACACACGCTGACCTGGCAGAAAAACTATTAAAAACTAATAAACAAAAGAAAAAGGAACAGATCTAGAAGAAGAAGAAGAAGAAGATCGCTCCAATCTCTCTGCCTACAACCACTTTCTCCTCCAAATCCTCTGACCACTGCCGCCTCTGCCCCTGACGCCGCCTGCTGTTATCACCTCATACCTTCTCTGTCTTCTCTACAACACGTTGGAGACCTCATCATTCCCATCGCAGATTTGCACCCACCGACCACCATTCCATCGTCGTAGCAAAAAAACCATGTTGTGCGACTTCACGTCGTCGAGGAGGACAAAATTTATATCTGCACTGCCCCACCGCCGTCGCTTAAAAAGAGTGGTGAGATCCCCACCGCCGTCGCTTAAAAAGCGTGGTGAGAGCCCCACCGAAACGACGGAGAGAGAGAAAGGTGGTGTTGAGGACGGCAGAGAGAAGGAGGAGGGAGCGGCGGACGGTGGAGGAGGGAGGGACAGTGAGGAGAGAGGAAGAGAAAACGTTCTGATTTAATTTCAACTGTTTCCATTTTTATTACACAGTTGTTATGAGTTTTGGCAAAACTGCCCTCAATTAAGTATTGAAATATCAAAATTACCATGCCACCTAGGGGGTGTACAAGGGTGGTTGCCATCTATGTATGTCTACCTATCAGGACTCGCCTAATTAAACCCGAATGTAAAAACTAAGCAAATGTCCCGCTTCCGACTTGAGTTAGTCTCATAGGAGCTCAATGTGTCTAAGCCATGGTGATTACTTGGGGTCAATGACAAGGAAGAATTGGTTACCATCTTAGTTAGGCCAAAACTTAAGAATAGGGATCCAAATGGAAGCACCTATACTATTAAGGCTAAACTACAGTTTTGACCCCTTAAGTTTGCCAATGTTGCGATTTTGGCCCCCTATTAAAAAAAATAAAAAATTTGACCCCTATGAATTAGCCCCTTTGCAATATTAGTCCCTTTGGTCAATTTTGACCCAGTCAACACCTGTGTGGCATCTGGTAGGATGCCACATGTGTAATTGCTGAATTAAAAAAAAAAAAATTGCCACATATTTATAAATGGAATTAAAGAAATAAAATAAGGAAAAGAAAAGAGAAAGAGGCGCGTGAGTTAAAATCTGGAAACAACTTCTCTTCATCCATTGTTCATGTGTTCTTCGCCAAAATCCATATCTAGAAAACAAATTATCATCATCATTTTTTTTCCTAAAACAAATATTCATTTTCATCAACAAATTCAGATCTTAAATACAATTTTAGAAGCCATCACTTAAATCTTCAAACCTATTGTAACCAAAAAAAAAAAAAACTTCAAACCTATCACTTTCATAAAACCCAAAACAATACAAATTGGAATCCTAGTCTTAAGCGCGTTTGAGGCCTAGCAGTTATTTGGTTCCTGATATGTGTTGTGCCTGTGCAGCTGTGTCTGTTTTGGCTTTTTCGGTTATGGTTGTTTTGTTCCGGGAGCTTTTTTCATTTTGCTGGGTCTATGGGAAGAAAGTCAGGTTTAGGATCTATGGGAAGAAAGTTTCAGGTGACATTCCAATGTTGTTGTTGATGCAGGTACTGAAGCCATTGTAGTGAATCATGCACTAACTAATGCAAATAAAATTTGAGAATCAAACAAGAAGATTGATGTTGAATTTCTACGATTCATTGATTTTGGATTCTGAAATTTTAATTGTTTCTTATTTTACTTTTTGATAGAAATTCTGAACAAACAAGAAGGTGATGAGAGAATTGTTTTTTATTTTAATTATTTAGTGATGAGAGGTTCTCATATGATTGTAGCAGGAAGATAAACGAAGAAAGAAGATGATGGTGTATCTAGAATTATTTCGGATGATGGGTTGGGAGAGACAAGACTTTTTTTTTTTTTATTGAAGTTTTAATGAGTTTTTAAGATGAAGATGATGTTGAAGGGGATGAATGTGATAGGGAAGGGATGAAGGTGTGATGAAGTTGAAGAACACTATGAATTTCCTTAGTTTTTTAATTTTACTTATTTTTTTATTTATTTAATTTAGTAAATGATTATGTGGCAATTTTTTTTTTAATTCAGCAATTACACATGTGTCATCCTACTAGGTGCCACATAGGCGTTGACTGAGTCAAAATTGACCAAAGGGACTAATATTGCAAAGGGGCTAATTCATAAGGGTCAAATTTTTCATTTTTTTTAATAGGGGGTCAAAATCGCAACATTGACAAACTTAGGGGGTCAAAACTGTAGTTTAGCCTACTATTAACCATCTAAAAATTATAATTAAAAAAATGAATCTATTATCTCAATATTTTCACACGTGATTCATTTATATGCATGTTGCATTAGTTAACACACACCGGCCAGACATTTCATTGGTAAATTAACATCAGAATTGAGATTAATTGACTGCACTTTTGCTGAGACCTTGGAAATTGAAGCTACATTCATTAAGAGTTAGAAATTAAAAGATGAGATCAGCTTCACCACTTCACTTGTGTTCTATATAATGACACAACTAGCTGCTCAATTTCTTATTCATACACTTCCTTGAAACATAAACCTTGTTTTTTATTGATCTAATCTAATCTAATTATTTTTCTTTGATCATTTTGAACTATGGACGGCAAAGGAAATGGCAATGTTGGTGCTGCTGCAAACAATCCCAAGGACAACGTTGGCAGTACCACTAAGGGTGATACAATGAAAGCTCCTGGTGGAGTTGGATCCAACATTTCAAGGGAGCAATTTGAGAAAAACCCACAAGGCTATTTTGCTGATTTGCATGCTGCTCAAAAGGATAACAAGAAGAATTAGCTAGCTAGTTAATTTCCTTTTCTAATAATGTTATGGCTATGGTATTATATTGTCATGTGCTAAGGAATGAATAAGAATTCCATTTTAAATTTGTTTCCTAAGGTAAATGTACTGCTGATCTATAATAAAGCACTTTTCTTTGTTGGTCCCTCTTCTATACTTTGTTTTGTCTCAAACTATTAATTTTTATATTGAATTGATACTTTGCATGCGTAATGATAATTTTTACCTCCTTTAATCAAGAAGAACAAGAATAACTATCCAATTTCAAGCTGTTACTTTTGAATTAGAGGCCTAGGTGGTGGTCAATAGTGTATGTGCATATTGTGGTTCCAAATATTTCAATGTAATTTTTTTATTGAAGGTCAATAAAATTACAATGTCACTTTGATGACCCAGCAATTATAAGAAAATAATTAAAATTACATTATGATACTTTTAAGTTTAATTCATCACCTTCATATTTAAATCCAGAAACCATACTTATTATCTATGATTTTTTCGTTGCATTCTTTGTTCACAACTTCTTCTCTTTTTGTATTGATTTTTGAGATTCTATTTCCTTTCATTTTACATTTGATCTTCTAAGATTGATTCGAGTATTATTATTATGGTTTCTCTATTGTTCAAATCTTTAACATTTTCGTTGTTTTTGAATTTTAGATCTACGATTTGTCATCTCTGCAAAAGATTTTTAGTTATTAGATCTATAGTCACCATGAAAGAGTGTAATGTGGGTTTCTGGTTTCCTCTTTTATTTTCCAATTTAATTTGTGTTTTGCTTTATTTCTTCCTTTATCCTTGTTTTTCAAATTGTGGAGTAGAACTAGATGGTGGTGTGGTAGTGGTTTTGGGTCAAAGGAATTGTTCTGCTCTGGGATTTATGCATGAAGACGAAGAACTTAAGAAATTTAATATTTATTTTTTTAATAAAATTACGAAGAGACTATTAAGGGGGTGAAGATCCTCTCAATTTCCTAAATAAATGGAGATTGTCAATTACTATAGTTTTGAAGTAAATATGTGACATTAATGTTTTCAATTCTTGAAATATGTGCATTTATATCATATATTTACTTCAAAACTATAGTAATTGACAATCTCCATTTATTTAGGAAATGGAGAGGATCTTCACCCCTATTAAGGATGTATTTTATGCTAATTATGAAGCCGGTGTTCTAGGTTTTATAAATAAAATCATGAACTCATGAAATCTAAAGTATATTTTTTTTTGTTATCTGACAATTATTAATATTTTTCAGCTGAATACAATATATTTTTGGTTATACAACTTGCAAGCTAACAGATTTCATTTGGACTTGTAACCAAAAAAAGATTTCATTTGGACAAACATGCCAAAATGATTGAGCAATTCACCATAATTTTTATTTGATTTTCAAAAATCCTTAAATAAAATTACATATAATTTTGGGTCACATTGCAAATACACACATAATATCATACATTTACTTGTGCATGCTAAATGTCACCGAAATGGATACCATCAAGTTCCATCCCATTCCATTCTTTTGTTTAATATCCAAACAATGGAACATAATGTCATTCCATCACATACCATTCCATTTCATCCAATACCACCAATCCAAACAAAGCCTAAGGGCCTGTTTGAATCGGTTTCGATTTTTAGTTTTTAAAATTAGTTTTATAAATCTATTTTTAAAAACTGTTTTTAAAAAGAGAATAAAAAAAATCTGTTTGGAAAGCTAACTTTTAAAAACAGTTTTAGATATGAGAAAATGAGAAAGTTTGTTTGCTAAGCTAATTTTTAAAATCTGTTTCATGTAATATTTTTATAAACTGACAAAAAATATTAAAAAAATTAAATAAGTGACAAAATGATTTTATATAATTATAAAAAAAAATCATTGATTGTAATAATTAAAATTGTATCAAATTAAAATTGTCATATACATATAAGGAGCACAAAATAACAAAGAGCGATATATTTCAAACTGAAAATTGTCATGCACATAAATAGCACTAAAATAACCATGAAGTAAAAATATATTGTCAAATGCATTTTAAAAAATGGTACAGTAATCACTACATAAGTGATATAGCAAATGATAGATAATCAACATTAGTAAAACTGCAATATATACATAGGACGAGTTTGAACCTCGACATCCCACTTATTCACGTTAAAAGACAAATTTTTGTCCAATCAAGTATTAGACAAAAAAATAAAAAGTAATATATAAAATGAGGTAATTAGAACAATGATTTTTTATTCATTTATTTATGGTGAATATGGAAGCGGTCATTTGAATTAATACGAAGAAGAAACATAAATTACACAAATAAAAGTTATTGAAAAAAACTCAAATAAAATAAAAATTGTTTCTAAAATTGATACATGTCATTGGGATGGAACAGACAGTGCTGCATTAAGGAAACGAAAGACCAATGAAATAGTTCAAACAAAAATTAGTTTAAAGTTGTATTTATTTACAATTCTGCCATTAATGAAACGGAAATGTTAACCAATGCCCCGTTAAGGAAGCAAATATAGTAATTTTTACATTGGAAGTTGTGTAATCAACACATTAAAAGCTTAAAAAGTGTCTTTTTTAATTTATAATTTCTTCTTTTGGCTTCCTTAACCAGTACCTCATGGGCATTGGTTAACATGATCCTTAATGAAAATACACACTTTTCCGCATGTTTTCAATTTTCTGAATCTCTTCCTAATTTTGAAAACGAAAACAGAGAATTGAAAAGCAAAACACATTTTACATGTTTCCGTTTTTTAGTCGTGAAAACTGAAAAACAAGAAACACTTTTTAAAAACTCTTCCAAAATTAGTTCACCAAACAGGTTTTTTTTTTTTTTTAAGAAATCAAAATGAAATATATTAACAACGGCGATGGACAATTCTTAGTACAAGGTGTACTAGAGGTGTCAACCCGGCAAACAAAGTGTCACAAAGTATAATTACAGATAAAGGTCAATCGATACCCAGACAATAAAAAGAGTTCGATCACCAACTTTGAGAACCGTACACAAAAGTGATTTTATTGGCTTTAAGCCACCACAACGAGTGGAATTTTGCTTTATCAAACAGGTTTTTAGATTTTTATTTTTCAAAAACTAAAAAAGAGTTTTTGAGAAGTGTTTCAAACACACCCTTAATCGTTAATTTCTCCTTTGTCTCTAGAGTGTTTGAGAACTTGAGTCGTTCTTTTTTTTTAAAGAAACTTGAGTCGAAATTTTCACAATCAAATTAGTTTTTGGATTTGTCCTCGTGAGCATAGCTCAGTTGGTATGGACAATGCATAATATATGCAAGGTCCAGGGTTCAAACCCCGACACCACAAAAAAAATATTAGTTTTTGGATTAAATAATTCTAAATATGCCCTGCAAATTTGGATGTGTTCAAAATATTTTAATGTTTTTTATCCCTAAAAAAAATTAATGTTTTTTCTTAATGTTTATAAAATTTTAATTTAATTCTTTCAAAAAAACTAAATTTTAATTTAATAATGTTCTAATATAGGATTAATAAGGACTTGTAACACTTTATTAAAAAAAAATAGTCTTACAAGTGTAACTAGTTGATAGCTTAATCCATATTAGTATGCCGAGTTTAGAGTTCAAGAACTAAATTTCTCGTTTATATAACTTATAGTCAGCTCGACCCTTGACAAGTGCAAGGTGGGCTGAGGAGTATGTCAACAACTCTAATTTAATTGGTGAAATACCTGAAAGAATTGGAGATATGGTTTATTTGGAGAAGTTGGTTATGTCATAAAATGGTTTATGTGGAGGAATTTCAAGTGGTCATGTTGAAGAATATAAACATACGTGTAGGGAAATACAAGAAGATTTTGGAAAATAGTGTAGTGGAGATGGGGGTTAAGTGGGTTGCAAACGTCGGCTTGCTTGTTTTATGAGTGGCAATGGTACCCTAGAGTGTCTGTTGCGGTGGAGCTGTCGTGGTCTGTTGTGCTTTCGAGGCTGAAGCTGTGGTATTCGACGCGTGCGGGATTGTTTTGGCACTGATGTTACTGCTGTATATGATAGCATCAAAAAATTTCTTGTTTGATAGCAGCAAGGTTCGGCTGCTATTTGTTGATAGCATGGCAGATTTTTGGGCCAGTACAACACCAGTTTTCTGGTTTGATAGTAGCAAGGTTCAGCTGTTGTTTGCTGATAGCAGGGCAGATTTTTTGGGCCAGTTTTTAGGGTGTTGGTTTCGAGTTTTCCGGTATATCGGTGACCTCTGTTTGTTTTCCTTGTCCGCGAGTTTGTTGCGCTTCTTGTACACTCTCGACGTGAATAAAATTTGTTTATTCTAAAAAGAAAAATGTAAAAGAGGAAGAGTTATTAGTTTGTATTAGATTCTTTGTACTACAATGTAAAATTATAGTCCTAGTTGTAAAAGAGGAAGAGTTATTAGCTTGTATTAGGTTCTTTGTACATCAATGTAAAATTATAGTTATGGTTTTAACATGTGATCTTCAAGATCTTGTACTTTGAAATTTCGATCAATGGAACCTAATTATTTGCATAGCTTGTACTTGTGATCAATGCAATATTTCTCTGCTTGTCGACAGCTTAAAATAACACATAAAACTGCTCTGCTACAGGTTTATTACGGGTATTGCACTGCTAGAATAATGCAGAAAAATAGCACATAAAGCTGCTAGAATAGTGCAGAAAAACAGCACATAAAATTGTTGCTACAACACATAAAACTGCTAGAATAGTGCAGAAAAACAACACATAAAATTGTTGCTACAACACATGAAACTGTTGCCGCAAGGTATTCTGATTGTAGATCTCTTATGATCAGTTGTGCACTGCTAGAATAGTGCAGAAAAACAAATTTTACAGATGCGAAACCAACATGTATTACCGGTAATAAATGTTTGACAGGTGGCTGTAATATTTTTACAATTTGACAGGTTCAGTTTTTAATTTGAATATGATCAGACTTTCTATGTCTTTTATTGCCGATACATGTTGGTTTCGCATCTATAAAATTTGTTTTTCTGCACTATTCTAGCAGTGCACAACTGTATCATAAGAGTTGTACAACCAGCAGTACATGTAGCAACAATTTTATGTGTTGTAGCAGTAGTTTTATGTGTTGTTATAGCAGTGTTACATTACAAGTTCAATTTCATCTTGATTCAATTTTTACACCTAACAATTGCTTCCAGATCTTTCACATTAACTTTCCAATTCCATCTGTTCCAACATGTGTGAGTGTTATTCCAATGACAGAAAAAGTGCTTCCAAGCAAGTAAATCTGAAATTAAATTGATAATCAACTAATTAGAATCAAT
>Ga0315914_1004441_pt1 | contig 20992 bp, 10 predicted proteins | sample MpolenodulesMG_FD_203920 | JGI IMG/M metagenome (GOLD analysis project Ga0315914, IMG submission 203920) | Medicago polymorpha root nodule microbial communities from Los Angeles, California, United States - elongated nodules | ecosystem: Host-associated > Plants > Roots > Nodule | place: USA... | reverse complement strand
TCCTAACAGCTTCTCATTTGAAGCTGTTTTTAGATTTTTTTTAGATTCTATTTTTTTAAAAAATCTGTAACAAACGTATGTAAAACTCTTAAAAGTGATTTTTTTTTTTAAAAAAAGTGATTTTTTTTCTTAAAAAAGCTATAATAAACAGGCTCTAATCCAGATAATAAAATCCGGAAAGGTCTTTTACCAGAATTTTAAGCTTTGAAATTCGTAAAATAAATGCAAATAAACATATAAACCAGAAATAATAAGACAAAAAGATAAAAATAACTCATTTTATTAATATATGAACAATACATTACAATAATGTTGAATCTTTTTAAGCTTATTACATAAGAACCTAAATCTATTTCTAATCTCCTAAGAGCCTAATTATAATCTTCTAAGAACCTAACCACTGGTATGTGATAGGATATATCGGTAGCTTCCCTGTTGGAGGGCAACCAGGGGAGGAGGGAAGAGGAGGGCGGGAAGAAGAAAAGAATGCCCTTGAGGGAGGTAGGGGGTGCTCAAACTTACGGCCAGACATGCCAAGCTAAGAACCACACTGAACCACATGACCCCCCCCAGATGAACCACACTTCTTTGCAATGCGGTTCCATCCTCATTGACCGTTCATACAAACCCTAAAAGTTTTCAACGAGGCCCTTATCTATGAAAGGCCAACGATGGAAAACTATGGTTGTAGAAGGAAGAAGAGGAGGAAGAGAGGGTGAGAGAGGATGATGTGAGAAATGGTGGGGTTTGGAAGGTTATTTATAGGGAGGGTGGGTCAAAAAATGGTTGGGAGGTCATAAATGCAGTCAAAAAACGTGGTAAAACACGTTTTGTGGTCAAGTCACCGGCCATGACACTGATGCAATCCGGAAAATACAATCCGAAATGCACTTGTTTTTTCTGGAATATATATTCCGGATTAATACGATACCAGTGAACGAGAGAATAGTTGGCACTTCTTGTAGGGTTAAGGAAGTTTCGAAATGTATAATCCGGAAAGCTTCAGCATTGGATTCTTTTGTGCGGAGCCATTAATGTAGGTTTGAACGGTTACAACCACTAACACGTTTTCATTGACTGTAGTAATGACCTAGGACTTAGTTTAGGCTATAAATAGGCTTCCATCTTCAACAAATACCTTCATTCTCCACTTCACCTCTTTTCTTCCATTTTCTTCAATTTTTTTTAGTTTTTTAGGGGTGCCGGTGGTGTCATGGTCATTGTTGACCGTTCATATGAACCCCGCAATTGCATTGCAGCTTGTGTGGGGTTCATATAACGGTCAATAGAGACTCTTTACATCAAAGAAAGACACAAAAAAGCACATAACATCTGGTCCGGAATTCGTTTTCCGGATAGCACTAACCATATGTTCCGGATTATATAATCTGGACCAGATGTATTTTTGGAAATCTTGCAGGGCGCGCGAGGAGGCAACAGGGTGGGAAAAGCAAATCCCAAATAAGTTTTTACACCAAATTAGAAAGACTAGTAGGTATAGTATAAAAGATGTGACTCATGTATTATTCTTGAGTATGAGTTTGTTGATGCTCCTCGCACCTCCCTACCACTTGCAAATGTTTTATTTTTGTGTTCTATAGTTTTTTCCCATTCTACCAAAAAAATAGAACATGAAATTGTAAAACGGAACTTCTAAAATTGAATTTGAAGAAAGAAAGAAAAAAAAGATTTGTTTTTGCATAATTTCACCCACTTGGCGCCAGCCACCTTTGCTTCACATTCACAGATTTCAACTCCTCTTCTCTCGGATCTAACTATGGTATCCGTTAGTTCAGGTATGGACGTAGATCGGAACCGGTCCAGCTCACCAAATTCACGTACTCCCAACCATTCTCCGAGGCTCGGTCCGAGCCGCCTCTCCAGCTCCCGAATCAGATCATCCCAATCATCTTCCTCTTGCTTCTCGTTGTGGTATCGAAGAAAACGAACAAAAGTGCTTTTGGCACTTATTTCGTTACTCGCTTTATTTTTCTTTGTGAATTATGTTATGCTTCTTCGTCTTCAACATCAACAACAAGATCTACCTCATCCTCTTCCTAAATCATCACTTCGTTCCTCTCTTTCTATTTCCATTCAGGTTTCATTTCTCATTATGCCTTCATCATACATTAATTATGGCATAGACACTTGTGAGATTTCTTATGGAAACTGCTTATTATATATAGTTAGATATTAATTATAAATAGTTTCATAGTTTAATATAGTCTCTTGTTTGGATAAGCAACTTATTTCCAGCTTTTAGAGAACAATGTATAAGCTATTTCTATAGCAAAATATATATAGTAAAGTTAAATTGTTTTCGTATAAGCTATAAGTTGTTTTCATAAGTTCTTCCAAACAGTTTCGCAAAACTTATGGCAGTTGATAAGCTTAAATAAGTCAATCCAAATAGGTCCATAGTTTAAGCTAGTTAGAAGTAATTCTAATTCTAACTACCTTGAACTATATTGAACTAATTCTAATTAATATCTAACTAAATCTAATTCTAATATGTACATAGGCTTTTCAGGATAACTTATGAAAATGACTTATATGAAGACAATTTGACTTTATTTTATATTGTTATAGAAATAGCTTATAGATAAGCACTTATATGATAACCGATCATGCTATAAGCGTTTAATTAAGTTGTTTGTTGTAATTGTGCCTATATCTGTTTCCTTTTCAACAAGTTTGTTGTGTTTCTGATATTATTATTTTTTAGGGAAAATCAAACAAGAATAGCACTAAGAAAAAAACACAGAAGGGAAATTATGCAAGGATGTTGGCATTGGCTGCCCATGCATTGGCAGAGGTATATATTTTGAATTTGAAGAAAATGTGCCTAGTTTGTAGTTATATAAGCCATCAAGTTCTATAATGATTTTCCAATTGTTTGCCATAGCAAAGTTTTCAATTTTCAGTAACTCTGACTTGGGTATTTCACATTTGGTACAGAACAAACGTGAACCAAAAGATTTGTGGCAGGAACCCTTGGTCCCTGCTTCTTCTTGGACACCATGTTCTGATCAGCGAAATTGGGAACCTAATCGTATGTGTGTCTGAACTGAACTTCAAATTTGACAATTGTTTGTATTATATTTCTGTGCATAACTGCAAAAGAAAAAGGTTTATTAGTCCATACTGAGTAAGAGTACTAACAGTTTGCTCTCTTCTACTCTACTACAATAGAAGGAAGTAATGGATACATTTTGGTTACTGCAAATGGTGGGATCAATCAACAACGGGTAGCTGTAAGTATTCTTTATCGGACGACGCTTCTGAATCATTTGGGATTAACTTATTTGAAATGAGAAAAAATTAATAAGCTTTATCTTAAATGATTAGCGTCATTTGGGCTGATTGTGAGTTGCAACAGGTTTGTAATGCTGTTGTCGTGGCCCGGTTACTCAATTCAACTTTGGTTATCCCAAAATTTATGTACAGTAGTGTATGGAGAGATACAAGGTAACACCATGTCCATTTCTCTCTCATTGCCCTTCTTCCTTATCATTTCTCACATAACTACTGTTTTGTTTTCCGTATTTCCTTTTTATTTGATCAAACCTAATATTTAGTTACTGGGTGAATGATCAGTGGAGAAATTGATTACTAGCGGCTTGTTATAATAAGCATGTGCAATTTGATCAACCAGTGTTGGTTGAGTTAAATTTATTATTCAGATAAATAGATATAAGATTTATCAACAATTTTGGGGGATGAGTTGAATATTTGTCTTTTTTATTTGATCAAACCTAATATTTAGTTACTGGGTGAATGATCAGTGGAGAAATTGATTACTAGCAGCATGTTAAAATATGCGTGTGAAATTTGATCAACCAGTATTGGTTGAATTAAATTTATTATTCAGATAAATAGTTGTAAGATTTATCAACAATTTTGGGGGATGGGTTGAATATATGACTTTATACTTTACCACTTCTAGCATTCTTGTTTTAACTTATTCGTGTATTTGTTGGGGAAAATGGCTTATTTGAATCTCGAGTTTTAGCTTTTCCTTGTTTGTACCATTTCGATGCCACATCTGTAGTCCATGGCTCTTCTATTATGATTTTGTGACCGTCAATTTAACTTATAAATTCTAATATTGTATAATTTCTTAGTCAATTCGGAGACATCTATCAGGAGGAGCATTTTATTAACAACTTGACTCCTGATATTCGGATAGTGAGGGAGCTTCCTAAAAAACTACAGTCTTTGGACTTGGAGGCAATCGGCAGTGTTGTGAGTCACTCCCTTCCCTTGTAGTAAGCTGATTAAACTCAACGATATGAGTCCTATTTGTATCTAATTGTTAGAAGACTTTACCAGGTAACAGATGTTGACATGGGAAAGGAGGCCAAGCCGAGCTTTTACTTGAAACACATTCTGCCTATTATACTTAAAAATCAAGTTGTTCACTTTATTGGATTTGGGAATCGCTTGGCATTTGACCCAATACCATTTGAGCTGCAGGTAAATATCCTTCGATACTTAGACACCACAATCTAATTTTCATGATCTGATTCTCTAGCCCGGCAATGCTCTACTGTTATTAACTTTCTTAATCTCAAGCCCTATTATGCTTTTCCTAATTGAGGACTTCATCTAGAGACTTCGTTGCAGATGTAATTTTCACGCCCTGCAATTTGTTCCCAGAATACAAGAAACTGCTGCTTTGCTTCTTAAGAGGTTGCGCGGGCATGCAGGTCTTATTGGACCATTGGATCGGCATCTTGTTGGTCCATTTGGAGAATTAAATTTGGAGAAGAGTGAAAAAAGTTCCAAGAAAGCTTCAAAATACTTGGCTTTACATCTCAGATTTGAAATTGACATGGTAGCTCATTCCTTATGTGAATTTGGGGGAGGTGAAGAAGAGAGGAAAGAATTGGAAGCATATCGTGAGATCCATTTTCCTGCACTGGCATTGATGAAAAATACTACAAAGTATGTATCACAATTTTTTTATCTCAACTAGTTCTTCACTTATACTGGAAACACTTGTACTCGTCTTCTTTTAAACACAATAATTTTAATTTGTGATGAAAAATGTTTTGCTCTTTAGGTACTTTGATTTAAAGTAATTGGAGTTTTCTGTGCAGATTACCTTCTCCTTCAGAGCTCAGGTCTGAAGGGCTATGTCCATTGACACCTGAAGAATCCATCCTCATGCTTGCTGCTCTTGGCTTTAACCGCAAGACAAACATATTTGTAGCTGGTTCTAATTTGTATGGAGGTCGCTCACGGTTGGCTGCTTTGACCAGCTTGTACCCTAAATTAGTCACTAAAGAGAACTTACTTTCTTCAGCGGAACTCGAACCATTTGCTAATTATTCATCTCAGGTTTGCTGCTACTGTCATTCTTGTTTCATTTATTTCAATGATGTCACAAACCTAATTAAGCTCCTTGTTACAGTAAATCCTGTTTTGTGCACTTTTCATGTTCTATATGTTCTATAAATAGCTCCTCATATTAAACGTTCGGCGTTATTGAGGACCAAATTATTTTGGTGCTGCTGTTAGTCTTTTGATGAATGACACGGAATTATTTCTATTGTAGTTAGCAGCACTGGACTTCATAGGCTGTGCTGCCTCGGATGCATTTGCCATGACTGATTCAGGAAGTCAGCTATCATCTTTGGTGTCTGGTTATCGAATATATTATGGTGGAGGAAGAATGCCAACAATACGACCAAATAAGCGCAGGCTTGCTAGTATATTCATGAAGAACTCTACAATAGAATGGCGTATTTTTGAACAGAGAATGAGGAAAGCTGTCAGACAAACTAAACATGTACAGACAAGGCCTAAGGCAAGAAGTGTTTATAGATATCCAAGGTGTAAAGAATGTATGTGCAGGACAATTTAATTGATTTACATAAGCTTGGCTGTAATTTCTCATTGTAATTTGTAGCATTGTTAATCATTATTGCCACGCATTCCTGTCTTCTTGTGGCTAAATTGATTAATCCATAGGTTGACTTTGCATGGGATTTATTTACATTACTGTTAACAGACAAAGGCTAAGGCAAGAAGTGTTTACGTCAGAACAAGTAGGATGAGCTTCATAGTTTAGATCATTGGGGTTTAGGAACAAAAAAAATAGTGCATTCTGCAATTTCTTCACTATCTGTTGTCACAATCTCTTACTCTTGCTCACATAACTAAGACAAAAACAATTGGAAATTTGAAGCTAAAACTCGTTCACCTCTTTGATTTCTAAACTGCACACGTTTTTGTTTATGCAATAAATTGTTCCACTTTGGTTCAAGCTCTCTTCCTCTTGGATAATCGAAAAGAGGACCTCAACCCCACCTCTTTTTGCTCAATTTTATTTCAAAATCATATACCGTTGTATGAAAACCAGAAGCTATGGTATAGTGAAGAGAAGAACTAGAAAAACTGAAACAACATTTGTTTGAACAAAGTTGTGTTACTTGATTACTTTGAAATGAAACGTACATTACAAATATATAGTGCAAAGCTATACACTTGCTTGCTAAATAGTAAATTGAAAAACTTTGCAGTAAATCTTCTCTAAACAGTAAATATCGCTACCTATTGCCTTTTTTACCAACTAAACAAGCATCAGTCTAATCATCACAATAACAACAATAAATAAAGTAATAATAGCTAAGGTAAAAAATATCAATATCCTTAAAAAAAAAAATCTTGAATACTTTCACCGTTGATCTCAACTCTTTAAACTTTCCCTTCGAAAGAGCTTTGGTCATTATATTTGCAATATGGTTTTCTGAATTGCAGTGCTCCAAGCTGCGTTCCTTACATTTCAGCTTCTCTAATAGATTGATATTTAACATCAATGTGTCTGGTTCTTCCAAGTTGGACTGAATTTTTTGTTATGGAAATACCATATTTGTTATCCACCCATATGACAACAACTTCGTTTTGAAATTGTCCCACATTTGATAAAATCTTCCTTAGCCAAATAATTTGATTTGTTACTGCTACAACGAAAATATACTCAGCTTCAACTGATGATTGGGAGACCATTTCTTGCTTCTTTGAACTCAATGAGAAAACAACACTGTCAAATAAGAAAACATAACCAGAGGTACTTTTCGTATCATGTACACTTACAACCCAGTCACTATCTGCATATCCTTGGAGGTCTCCACTTATATTTGTCAAAAAATACAAACGAAAATCAGTTGTACCCTTCGTGCACCTCAAAACTCTCTTAGTTGCACCACAATGAACTTAACTTGGATAATGCATAAACTCAAAAAGTAAGCTAGCAACAAACACTATACTCAGTCTGATTGCAGGAAGATACAACAAACTTCTAATTATGCTTTTATAAATAGAAGCATCTGAACTTAAACCAAAAAAATAATAATAGAAGTATCTGAACTATTATCAACATCATCCATTGATAATTTTTCATTCACAATCAACAGTTTGGAAACATGCTAGCATTTCTCTAAAACCTGGAAGAACACGAGAATATTCCTGATGTTGGTGACATCCCTACAGATCCCCCGTCCCTGTCCCTAAGGAGTAGGCATAGGCTTAGGGAGCAGCTTAGTCATTAAATTATGCGTGCATCTATGTCTCACCAAAGAAAAAAAAACACAAGGCATGAAAAGGAAATTCTAGTTTGTGACACACAAAATGTTTAGTTTTGAAATGAGGAAAACAACATAAGAAGATATTAGTGGTTGGTTTTGTAGCTACCTTGTTCTTCCAGGTTTTGTAGTTGCTTCTGCTATTGGCCTTGCAGTTTCCAGGCCAATCAAAATTGATCAATATGCCCCCCATTCAAAATAATTGATGAAAATACCCCCCATTTCGAATACTTACAGCTCCCCGATGTTGACTGTGCTGATTGTGAGTTGCAATACAGCTACCCGTTGTTGATTGAACCATTACTTCAAGAATAATCAGTTTGTAGTTTGTACCATTTCCTTGCCACATCTGTAGTCCATGGTTATTCTATTATGATTTTATACCATTTCCATGCCACATCTGTTGCAATAAATCATGTTTTGTGCACTCTTCATGTTATACACATTGCTCATCATATTCAATTTTTGGCATTATTGAGGACCAGATTATTTTAGTGCTGCTGTACATGTTAGTCTTTTGGTGAATGACACGGAATTGTTTCTATTGCAGTTAGCAGTACTGGACTTCATTGCCATGACTGATTCAAGAAGTCATCTTTGGTGTCTGGTTATCAAATATATTATACTTTGATTCGCAAAGGAATCATGTATCGATGAGATGTTCAATGTGTCTCATCTTTTAGGAGACAATCTAAAGTATAACCATTCGATGTTACACATAACAGTTTCCTTATTGAATACTTTCAATGTTACGCAAACAACCTATTCCCGAAATGGGACAATCTAAAAACACTATTACAACAGAAAGAATTTCGAGGTTCTAGTAAAGGCGTCCTCGGCATTTTGAAGATCCACAAAGACAAGGAGATCCATTTCCAAGAACAAGCTCATAGTGATAATTACATGTCAGTTCTTCACCAAAAGCAATCTGTTAACAAGAAACAGAAGTTAAATATAATCCATATTGATGTCAACTATTTATAGTTAAGCAGTAGTTTGTAACATAAGTGGAATGTTTTATTCTTATAAAATAAGTGATATGTATGTATAGAGGAGAGTACTTACATCTCGACTTGCGTAGAGACCAATACGTGAACGCTTACAATCCATGCTCTCCACAAGAACTTGGTAACTCACAAGATTTGGGGAACAACTGCAATAATAACGAGCAAACCATCAACTATTTTGTTTTAAATATAGTATAGTTCTAATTATGTTTAATAGTTGTTTTAGACCTATTAATCATGTCCATTAAATTTAGAGTAGCTAGTCTAAATAAACATGTAAGTGTCTGTACTTTTTAATCAGCTTTGAAATACATTAGAAATATTTTCTACACATTTAATAACTCACTGGAAATAAGTATCATGCTTAATCATATTCAAATTATTTTGAAACCATCATTTCTTGAAGTAAATATATGCTCACCTATTATTAATGAATCGAGACACATTTCCATATCTAGTAGAATCAATGATATATCGGGCCTGTCTTTCGATCAATCGACTCATGTCATTAACACGAGCATCAACAACATAGAAATAACAGCAATGTTCTTTTCCATAACTGTTATTGACATAGACCATGTCAGTAAAAATCCAGAAACATCAAGCAACTAAAATAAACTATATCTTGAAAGAAATTTAAACCTTTTGCGTCTGTTGTGTGCCTCTTGCTCGTCTAAAACCTCTCCAATGTACTCACACACAAATGTTCCGCGCGAAATAGCCTCGCCAGCCCTTACACCCCATCCCTGCAACTTGAATAATGATTGTTATAACATAACAATTCTTTTGGGTCATTTTGAATTTATCAAAACAAAAATAGTGGTCACCTTTTTCTCTGTTTTAAACACTTCCAGCTTAATGCGAATTCCATTCTGCAGTATTCTGTTTGGACAGGTTTTATCACATCTGCACTTATCGTTGCACTCATACACAAGATAACCTTCCTGCAGTTTTGTAGAAAAAGTTTCAGCATTGGACACATATTTATAAATTAATAATATAGAAAAAAAAAGAAGGGAAATATGCAACATAGTTGAGTCTTAAAAGTAAATAAAATATCCTACACGATAAATATGTTAGATTTTAGCATACTCTATTTTTTGTTACCAAACAATGCCTAACATATTCTGTACAACACATATTTTGGATATAATGACAACTTACAATTAATGGAAATATTTTACCTCCAATATGATTCGACCATTGTTGTCATATGGGAACTTTTTGTGCATTGTTTTTCCGAATATGTCTTTTGCAGTATCATAATCATTATCAAAAAGGTATACATGATCACAAGTTTCACAACAACAGGTAGAAGATGAGCAATAACATTTCAGTTGCTGAACCTGCTAAATAAATCATAGGTTAAATATTGTTAGAAAAAAACTATAAGGCTATAGTGTATGCTTGTGAGTTCTTGAAGAATTTGTTCCAATGTAGCTTCTTTACTAAACACAATTATAAGTGAAATAACAAACATTTATTTTATCATACTCGAATTTACTCCTATATGATTAGAGTTTGATCAAATAAAAATCAAGAAAATTTAAATACCTCATATTCAAGACTAGTCGATGGACCAAGCATTGGTTTTGTCACATAGGTAAAGTTCATCCAAGGCCTAGCAAGATTTATATATTGCTCTCCTTGCTCAAAAAGAGAGTTTAGTATTTTTTGATCTACTACACAAATCACTGGAGTTGATTCCATCCCACAACTTATGTCATCACATAATACTAGAGCCTTTTGCGATGACCCTAATCTTGCATGATTTGAATTTATGATGGACTGAGACTCATCTTGCTCCATTACAACACTTGCAGGATCTGATGCATTTGTAGATTTTTCCGTCAAGTTTTGTTTACAACATGCAGTGCAAGCGTTTGATATAATATCAAGATTATTAGGCTGATCCTTAGTCTTCTGAATATCAGAAGAGAAAATATTTGCAACATCTAAGCATTGGGGCTGCTGCATGGATGTTTCCCCCATTTCATTTCCTTTCCTGGTCACTTTCAGAGAAGCATCACCGGTAGACAAACTTAGTTGCTTAGGAGATTTTGAAAGCTTAAGTTCGGCAGGGTGAACTGACTTAACATGCAACCATAATTCCTCCATATTTCCAAAATATTCGCCACAAGGAATACATAGTAAAAGCAAGCAGTTTTCATCAAATTTCACACAGTGTCCCTTCTGAACATGTGATTCCAATAGCTTCTTGTTAGGGAAGGAATTAAAACAAAGGGCACAAGCATAACTTCTAAATAACCATTGTGCTTCTTTTTTATGATTTTCCATCCAATGATCGCCAAGTGTTTGGTCATTATCAAATTCTTCAAAGCAAATCTTACACTTATTAACATTCTCATTATGAAAACAAGAGTCTTTATTATGATCATTACCATGGCTAGAAGACTCTGTCTGCCGAAGAGCATCGATTTCATTGTGATCATTACCGGAAAGCATGAGCGTTTCACCTAAGATATTCTTTGCACAAAAAGAATCATCATCATCGATGATCAACCCTGTATCGATCTCCAATGGATTTTTTTTACCACTACAACTTTCTTCAAATTTCCTCTTCAACATATGACAGTTTGAATTTGAACGGTTGTTTCTGTCGGCAATGCAGAGATGTTTCTTGCAAAAGGTGAAACTGGGAAGAGAATGATTCTTACATCTAGAACCATCAATAGTTGTTCCTCCACAATATGGAGTAAGAACTTTAACACTTTTTTCTTTCTTTTTTGAAAAATGTGCACAGCAATATATATCATTTTTAATTGCCATTCTTACACACTGCCTTCCCTTGGATTCGACATATGCTTGACATTTTCGATACAAAATCCCTTCCTTAGTATCATGTTCTTCAGATATTTGAACAACCGTTTCATCCAAAGGCCTTGATATTGTTCCTTTGCTGAACAAGATCTCAGAATCTACAGACTGAACTACGGTTTCACTCACTGGGCTGATCAGTTGACTAGGAAACTCAGTTACCATGGGTACCTCCACAGTATCTTCTTGCCTAGAATGTGTATATGCGCGATGAACTTTAAGTTTAGGCCTTTTGCTGCCAACTTGAAGGCTTGCTTGGGGCATACCATCAGAGCCAGAAGCATGCTGTTGCGTGTCACTGCTACTAGAAAAGGAAAGAAATGTGGAAAACCATTTCATCACATCATGGTTCCATGTATTCCACTCAAAACCTAAGTTTTGTTGTGCCGGTGCATCACGGAGAGTGTGGACATCATTCCACAAAATAGAATCAAACAATTCCTAAAAAAGAGGATACGAAACGAATCAACCAAATGTATTGAAGAAAATTGTTTATTATTAGATGTTTAAAGCAAGGCATATGTATTCATTTATGAACCATAGTGTATTTTCTTTATTTCTTTGTAAAACTCTTAGAGTGATAATAGGTATATCAAGTATACTTCTTACCTCTTACTTCTTAGTAATGGAAGAATATTCAAAGTTTATGTGCAAGGTGGCCTTATTAAAAGGTTGATCCAGGCATCACGGTCTAGAAGGGATAAAAACTCAAGTAATAATAATTAAATAATTTTATCACAATTCATAAAAATAGAACTATTCAACTGCTATATATATGTTGCTTACTAAGTTATTAGGTCAATGGGATGATCCTCATTATTCTAGACTTCCCTCGTGACGCCATAAGATAAAAACAATTCATTTTCAATACAAATAAAGCACAAGGATGGCTCGCTAAATTAAATTTTCCTTATATCTTTGGGAGTGAATACTAAATGTAAGAAGATGATCACAAATAGTGATAAAAAAATTGTTACATAAAAGTTTAACCTTCCCTTAGAAAAAAAACGTTGAACCTTGTTTTTAAGAAAACCTTTGTAGCGGTCATGTTAAAAAAATAACGTTAACTAAAAAAAGAATTACAGTAATGCTTATTCATTAAAGTAATGTTTAATAAAAATACAATTAGGGATGACAATTGGACCCAAACCCAGTGGGCACCCGCAAAAAATACCTATGATGGGCGGGTAAAAATCCACATTGTTGGGTATGGGCATGGGCACGGGTAATTACCCGCAAATTTAAACGGGTATGGGTGCGGGTACTGGCACTCTAGTGCCCACCCCGCCCCATGCCCGCACATTATATATACTATACCAATAATTTTATTTATATTAAATTTAGTTAATTAATCCAAAGTCTTTGATATTTATTGTAATATGCACTTATTTTTTATATTTTAGATGCTTTTATTTGGCTAAATAATATGATGTGTAATATTTGATATGTTGATTTAGAATATTTCATATGATATTTTAATTATGTTGTGATATTTTTTATTATTTATTATCTTTTTGTTGTGATAGTGCGGGTAATGTGTTCGGGTAGGGGTACTTAGATACCCATAAGATATGGGGACGGACACCAAACTTATTGCCCACGAAGGTATGGGCTCGGGTATGAGGATTTTTTTAAAACGCGGGTACATGGATAGGCACTATGGTACCCTACCCAATAGGTACCCATTGCCATCCCTAAATACAATTGAGTTTTTAGTAAAAATAAGTGGTAGTAGGCTTGATAACCTACTCCTTCATGTAAGTTAGCAAAACACAATTGAAACAAACACAAGTGGAATAGCGTCCGCTATTTCTCTAATAGCAAAACCAGGATATGCTAAGGATTTCATAGTGGATTTATCAAATTCTACTATGCTATAGAGATTTTTTTTTAAAGATACTATGCTATGCTATAGTGATGTTATCATTGGTATTTAACAGTACAACATTAAATAACGGCTATAACTGCGCTATAGCTTAGCAGAATTTAAACAAAAAACACTATTGATAATACTGCTTTCATAAATCATCTTATGGAATAAATAGAGCCGGTGCATACAAAACAATAATTAATTTAGACATCTTTGGCTATGCTAAAGAGTTTTAGCATTTTATTCTCCTAGTTTTTCTTATGTTTATCATATAATAGTAGTAAAAAGAAATCTTTGTTGCCGTTGTTCATCATTCGAAGATGAAAAAATTCCTTGTTTGCTCAAAAATTACATGCCAAAATTAAAATTACCTCCTGAAGCAGCTCTACTGTTTGAGCATTGTTTGCACTTTGGCATCTTTCAGCCCAAGAATCAGATGAATGTAGTTTCCAATTATCTTTTATGTAGCAATGCATTATGTTCTGTAAAGGGGAAAAATATGTTATACTACTTCAGCCTCTAGTAAGGAAGTTATAAAAAATATTAATTGGAACCATGATAAATGTTGAAAACACTCTAATTTACCTTTTGCAACCTCTGAACCATTATTCCAAGATCTAAATACCGACGACAATGAGAAGCTTCCATAGCAAACTGCTTCCAAACCATCACATTACGAACTGCTTCTATCAAAGCCTATATTTGATGTAAAAATCAAATTAAAACATATGCAGAGATTACGAAAATAGGGAATGGAGAAGAGGAAAATAGCACCACCAAAAACATACATTAAAATGAAACTGATTAATAATGTAGAGCATTTCGACAGCGAGCTTTTGCATTATAAATTGTCGCGCAATCGTCAAGTCTTGTACCATTTTCAATCCTTCATGATGAGTTTCATATGGTATAGGTTGAGGAAACTCATCAATTGATTTAACAAGAAGCATATTAACCCATGAATAATTCCTTGTTTCTGGCGAAAAAATGACAATATATTTGTTCTGCTCATTATCATTAGTTGGTTTGGCTTTTATAGTTGGTAATGGCCAATCAGCCCTTGCACATTTGATTCCTGCATGCCAATTCTCTTTCCACTGCAAAGACAAAGATACAAAATTAGCATGCATCTTAATTTGATTTTCCTTGTTTTATAAGTTGCTCAATGAAATATGTAAGACGATATGCCATACAGAAATTATAAATCATTAATTAACAAACAAGCTAGAAAAGACTCACTGGTAATATGTACTAGGAATTAGGATAATAAACAAACATTAGAAAAATCATTGAATAAAATAAAGTGACACACATATATATACCTCGAACCACACAGCCAGAGACTCATCCATCTCCAACCATTCAGAAAATGATAGTTCTGCTTCTTCTCTATTGTTGTTTTGTGATGTTTCGCATTGAACATCAATGAGTTCTTCATCAAATTTGAAAATGTCATCTTGACGATTTTCAACACAAATAAGTTCTTCCATATGTGAGTTTTGGACATCAGGAAGCATTATCATGATTAGTCCAATCTAATCACTGTTTCATCAAAGATCATTCCATAAAATAAAGTAAGATCATGTAGTGTTTATTATATAGTAATTAATAAAAGACTAAAAATATATAATAAAAATCAACGAAAGAGGATTAAATAAAGCACAAATTACATATAAAACTTCAAATTTCATGTCATGTTAGTTAGACCATTTTATCATCTGGCTTGTACAATGTACTTAGTTATTTTTAGATCAAAATAGTTGTTCATGGGGCTTTTATTAATAACACGAAACAATCAAATCGATTAGTTAAACATTCTAAATATATTCTTATGTTTTTTGAAGTTTTTTTTTTACTGCCATGGTTAGGACTTTTTCCAATCATGGTAATGGATTTCTCGCCTGCCAAACAATAATCTTTAACTTCCTTCTGTTAAAAAAACTTCCTTCAATTTTTTTTAATAATCTTTAACTTGGCGCGTGTTTGGAAAATAATTTTTTAGCGGAGTGGCCTCGCAACCAGACCGAATCTACATAATCGAAAAGGGGTGATCACACATTGAAATCTATACAATCACAAAAACAAATATAGTTTCAATCTTATACCTTAGAGTATTTAATCTCTCAATCGCTAGATTGAGCTAATAATTGAGATTTTGTTGATTACAAGTACACTAGACAAAGATATTAGATTAATATTCAATTAGTAGCCAAAAAAAGATTAATTCAATTTAATAACTAAAACGTCGGTTAAGTTCAACACACTCGAAAATCCAAATCTAACCATCTTTATGATTTCTTATATACAGAATAAAATCATCTTTGATGATAAAATTTGGTATATAATAAATTTAGTTATCATCTTGTCAAAAAAATAAATTTAGTTATCTTTCTTGTCAAAAAAATAAATTTAGTTATCTTTATTTGTATATATATAATAAATCAAAGCTAATCAGCTTTAGTCATCAAATGATGTTAAAACACATTGTGAAAAAGATTCAACATTTAATCTTTTGCTCGCTCAATACGACACAAGACCTAGTGGGTTGTACTCCACAAGTAGCACAATGATAAACCCTAATTCTTGATAAAAAAAAATGATAAACCCTAATCAAAGCCAGGATATTGTTAAATTGAACAAAGATCATATCAATATTAGGCACATGTACCGCATATTTGAAATATTATAAAAATATATATATAACAGTGTAATTAGATAAATATAAAATTGGGTATCCACATCAATTTTTTATGCAATCAATTATATCATTGATAAATGAAAATTCCTAATAAAATATAAATTATTTTTCTTCTTCTACCCATAGTTAGACGAATTTGTTCATTTATAATATTTGCTATTATAAGGATAAAGTATACAAAATATCTTAGGGTTAGATAGGTTCACCATTAAAATTGAACGAAAATTGACGACCGAAATAATTGCAACATAATTTAGATAGGCATTGGCCATCCAAAATTTTAAGACTAGAACATATAGAACACGAAAAGGAGCTGTTGGAAACAATAACGCACCTTTATATTTGTCAAATAAAATAAAATAACGCACCTTTATAATATGGGGGAGGGGGGTTTATGCATAGAGAAATAAATTGGAGGACCTTTCAAAAAAAAAAAGGAATTGGAGGGACCGAGTGATGAGTGGGTAGATGGATATTATTTTTTTGGGTAATGCTTAATGTTATTGCTTAGCCTAGCCCTAGATGATCTTCGACGCAAGAGCGCTCGACCGGTGAACTATTACACACTCTTTTAAAGGTGGCTGCTTCTACGCAAACTTTATGTATGTCTGTCTTTGCACCCCTACCTCTTTTATCATTGAACGATCATTTAGGGACCTTGACCCTTTTGGAAGAAAGTCAAAAAAGGAAACACAATAACTAAACATGTTCCTATAATTTAACCAAAGCACCTTCTTTTTTTTTTTAAGAAGGTAAAATGCAATTATATTTTCGACGGATCAAAACTCTCAAGCACAAGGAGTGCCAGAAAGAAAAGACTAATAAAATGATTTTATTCAGTCATGATTTCCGTTTTTAAGTTCTTATTTATTTTGAAACTTGACTTGTAACATTTAGTAGTACTCTTTAGTTTTTTTTTTTAATTTAAGATGAAAAATGTTTTTTCTTTACTTTCAAATGTTACTATGTTTCTCCTTGCCATAACTTGAATGATGAATGAAACTTGAATAAAATCATTTTTTGTACGCCCTACTTGATTTTTTTAAGGAAATTATTCTACTTTTTTGAGGGAATTTTTTATTTATTTTTTATTAGTGTTTTGGTAAAATATTAGATTTCGATTAGGCACGGGATCAAAAATTAAAAGATAAATTATAAAAAGTAAAGAAGGGAAAAATTAGGAGAATGCTGAATGATGAGAAATGGATGGGAATAATTTTCCTAAAAAATTAACTATTAATTAATTATTATATATCCCTTCAAAAAAAATTAATTATTATATGTTTTTAATGAAAATACAATAAACGGATTTTTTTTTTATTTTATGGAGGATTGTATATGGCGGGGTCAGGTGGTCGAAAAATAGGGTTTTTAATTTTGTTGAAAAAATAGGGCTTTCTTTTTTTTTTCAGGGGAAAAAATAGGGCTTTCTATTTTGTGGTAAAAATAGGGCATACGTGTATGTGTGTAAGAAATAAGCATTATCCCGTATGATGCTATTGCTACATCTTTCATATACTATATTTTTACTTTTGATCATATCAAAACACTCTTGTTAGTTATCAGAGTGGATGAACTATAACACTAACAGTAACAAAATATATCTAAATGGATGAAAAATAGCAATAACAAAGGAACGCCATCAAAATGAAACACAAATAGCAACAACAAAGCATAGAAACAAAACAAAAAAAATATCAATACGTAACAAAGCATAGAAACCTAACCTGAAGGTCCTGCGATGGAGAGATTCGGTATGGAAGAACGGACAAAAACTGGAGAGTCACAGTATGTAAGGGGAAGCAAGTGAAGCAGTGAGATCTGAAAGAGAAAAATAACCTAAATAATTGGTATATGGGGGTATGGAATGGCTAACTTTTATACTTAACACTAAGGATATTTAAGTCATTTACCTTTAAATAAAAATAACCTAAATAATTGGTATATTAATTAGCAGATGCGTCCTCCGATTATATTTACAAAAAACAATTAACTTTTTAGATATATTAAATAATTTATGTATCTAGTTAAGAATTTAAACCAAATACATAAATTATTCAATGTATCTAATTTTTTTTTTGGCAAGAAAAAAAATTGTTTCTTATAAATTAAACCAAAGGGGGGTATATGCCATTTTCAGTTGCCAAAAAGGCAAACAGTAGGAGAGGTGTAAAGAATGTTAGTGCAGATAAATTAATTAATTAACATTAAATTGCTTGTGATGAATGATGATTTCTCATTTAAATTTGTAATCCTGGTATTAATTATTCCAACTCGTTTTGCATGTGATTGACCTGGCAATATACTCCATGACCATGGTAATGCTCGCGCATATTTTGTTGCTAAAAGCAGAAAACCAAAATAGATAGCATGAATATTGGAATATAGAATATTCGAATATTTTATGTAAATTAAATAGTTTTTTTTTCCGGGGTTCGAACCCCATACCTTACAATATAGGGGCAGTGGCACCCCCAGCTAGCCCGGGCTCAGCTGCTACTTTCTTTATACAAGTCCAACCCAATAGCCTTTTTTCCTACTAAAAAAAATAGACAGAATTCAAGTGTTTTGTTTCTATATTTTCAGCGCATATAGAGAACTCTTCTCCTTTTCTACCAGCGACTCTCCCTCTCGCAGTCTCTGTTTTACTTTCCTTTGCTTCTCTCTGACTCCCTCTTTCAACTTGCGCCTCTCCCGCTCTCAACTCTCAGTCTGGTTCCATTTTCATCCCTTTCCTCTCCACTATCCTCTAGGTTTGTTTTAATTATATGTTATTTCCTTTGCTATTTGTTCTATTTTGTTAATGATGCTTGTTATTTGTTAATGGGTGAATGAGTTGATTATTTAAATTCCAAACCGCAATTTAGAGTCTTCAAGTGAAAAGGCATGCTTCCTTTTCTTCTTGTGAAGATGTTCAAAGTTTGGCTAAGAAGATGGTTCAAACTGAGAAACATTTGGTATTTCCATTGGTCCACAAACTCATTAAGTTGGCTTTGATATTGCCGGTGTTGACAGCTTCCGTTGAAAGAGCTTTTTCAACAATGAAGATTATCAAGACTAAATTGCGCAACAAGATCAATAATGTGTGGTTGAATGACTTGATGATATGTTACACCGAGCGGGAGATATTCAAGTCACTTGATGATGTTGATATTATTCGAACATTCACTCGAAAGAGGTCGCGGAAAAGGACATTTACCTCCTAATTTTATTTAGCACGCTATTGGCAGGTTATATTTCATCTTTCTTATTTCAAATTGTACTTTTGTTGAAAAAATGACGAACCTCTTTTATTTTGATTTATGACTATTTATATATATTATGTCACATATGAATTTGCGATAAATTTTTTGTCCAGAGTCTATAAAATTTCTGGCTTCGTCACTATATATTATGCATTGTCCATACAACTTAAGTTAAGCTCACGAGGATAAATTAAATAGTCTTTAGCAATACTAGTATGTTCCAAAACAAAAAAAACAATACTAGTATGTAAATTGAATAGGCTTTAATTTTTTTAGAATCAACACCGATTCAACACCTCTGTATATATACATATTTTATATATGAAATAAAATGATGAAGTACACCTGGCATATCAATTAAAGATTTTAATGGTGCATTTTTTTCAAATTATATTTGTAGATTCAAGTAAATAAAAAGATAAAAATGTACATGTGTAACTACCTATTAATTTCCTTGTTTTAAATATTCATGTGAACCAAACATCTTTTTTTTAAATACCTTAAAATAAAATTCACATCTTTATATTTCAAGGATTTTTTTTTTGAAAGATATCAAAGAATGTTATTTCTAAGAATAATTCATAAAAATAAATTTAATAAACTTTAAACAAACACACCCTGAGAAAATTTAAACGTGACAACTCGGGGTAATTACAATACATAATACTAACAATTAAATAAAAAAAGAGTTTTAATAACATTAATAGCATTTAACAACAAACCATTGTTTTTTTCTGTTTACTTAACAACAACCATTCAATTTACATATTTTGTGTGTATGTCCTTTCAAAAGTTACTTTGAAATTATGATATTTTAGGGTTGGTTCACTAGGTTTGGTTTTTTACTATATATTCTCGTTTATGTTGCACTTGAGTTAGGTCTAATGTCTTCTAGCATTTGCATCTTTTTGTTTTTATTTATTACTAGCGAAAAGACGGGTACTCACGTGCCCGTCTTTCTGCTATTTTTATTGAGTTAAAGTTTAAAAATTATGAATGGTGGATTTATAAAATTTTGTTTTTGATTAAACCAAAATAACAAATAATCTACTCAATGACATAACAATATAACAAAAAAATATCATCTAAATTTTTTCAATGACACCAACAACAATTTTTATTAAAGAAAAAGTTGTTAAAGGATATAATTTGGATTGAAAAAGTAAGTATAAAGATACTCATCTATTTTGTTACACTTTTTAAATGATAAAGGAAAAAAAATCAAATATCTTAAGTGATGTAGCATATTTACGTATATCAAAAGTAAGTATTTATGTATCGTCTTCGACATCGATTATCATTTTAAGTTGATAAAGTAATTTGTTTGTTTGTTTACAACCTAAATATCTACGTTATAAAATTAAGACTTGAGATTAATAGGGCATAAAACTTGTTAGGATTAGGGTTCCTTAATCAAGCGTCACACGTAACCTAATGATCATGCATGGATTCTAGCTTTCATTTGATATTACCACGTATCCCTCGTCAATATCATCCGTGTCCAAATAATATGGTGACTTCAATTGTATCGTTCAATCGTCAATGTCTCGCACCATTAAACTATCCAAGAGTCATTCCTATCATTCAATCGATGATTTCTCAATCTCTTGAATGATAGAAAAGCATTAAGATCAGATACAAAGAGTGGTTATCTAAACATCAATTCCATGTCTAGAATTTATGTTTGATAGATGATTATTCTAAACCTAGATTCAATAGTATTTTTCAATCACAATTCAATCAAA
>Ga0315914_1004440_pt1 | contig 20994 bp, 7 predicted proteins | sample MpolenodulesMG_FD_203920 | JGI IMG/M metagenome (GOLD analysis project Ga0315914, IMG submission 203920) | Medicago polymorpha root nodule microbial communities from Los Angeles, California, United States - elongated nodules | ecosystem: Host-associated > Plants > Roots > Nodule | place: USA... | reverse complement strand
TTCACCTCATGAGATAGTGAAAAGTTGGTGATGTAACACGTCTCAGTATTCACCGATAAAAGCCGACGAACATCTATTATTCTATCCGTTGATATCCCCTGCTTCAAAATATCAAAAATAAATCATTTAAATATAAAGTAAATAATAATAATAATAATAATAATAATAATAATAATAATAATAATAATAATAATAAAGTCGTGAAAGCTAAAGCAACTTGAAAATGAGAGAGAACCCAAATTCTTCATGGTAAGTGGAACTATTCACCAATTCAGGCAACATAACAGAAAATTGCAAAATTGGGTTTGTTGTTTTGTTGAAAACAGATACATTCATATTTTGTCTGCATGTTATATCGTCAAATTATCATTCCATAGCCACACACTTTGTATTCTATGGACATTAATTAAAATGTGCATCATAGGTATATAAATGAATTCAAAATTCAAGTACTTGTTTAAGCATAACACAAATGGTGACAAGATTATAATATAGCTAATGGTTGAATTTAATTATTAATAATAATCTATCTATGAGGTATAAAGTTCAGCACTACTAGCCACAATTTAGTTAAAATATGAGAACCATAACAAAAACTTGCAAACCTTTTAGAGCAAGAACCATGACACTTATACCAAATTAACTATTTTTTAATCTCTTCACAAATTATAATTAATTAACTTAAACAAACCTTGAGAACAACACTAGTTTCATCTGGAAGGTTCACTGTGATATCCATGACAACAGGAAGAACTGCAAAATTACAACAAATAAATAAAACTAAGTTAAGTATATGACTATTTAACAAAGCTTTCAATTTAAGTACTTATATTATAACTTAATTAATTGTATAAGAATAATTCAGAATTAGAAATTTTGTTACCCTTCTCTTCCTTCTTCTTCTTCTCTCCCTTGGCCTTTCCACGACTGTATCTTGGAGCCATTTTCAATTCCTTTGAGATTGAAATAAGAAAAAATAGAAATTAAAGCTTTATAAGAATACACAAATGCATAAGTGAAGATAATTTACATATAATAATTACTATATAATATAAGGTAGCAATATATTTTTTATTCAGTATATGTGCAACATAGAAGAAATTAAAGGTTATCTAGAGAATACTTTAGAGGTGCAAAGGAATTTACCAAGCAGGTGCTTTTAATGAACTTTGAGGAATGAAGATGACAGAAAGAGAAAAGAGGGGGGGGGTTCTTTAATGTGTTATTGAGCTTATTGATAAGAATATAAAGTACAAAATGAAAAAGAGTGATAAATGAGGTAGGTTGAGAATGAAGATAATGAAGTGTGCAAGAATGAGGAAAAATGATAGAGGAAGAAAAATAGGAGAAGGAAGCAGAAAGATAATATAGAGGAAAGTATGGTATGATAAGGAAGGAAGGGCTGAGATTCAATGGTCAGAATCATAGATTGGCATTTTATGGCAGCTTGCTTATAACAGGTTAAGTATCAATTTGCAGGGTATATCATGTATGTATATATACACCTATACCTTCATTTTCATTTTTTGTTTTTATTTTTATTTTTATAAAAAGAATAAAATAGGTTTAATTGTGATGCACGGTTGGTGTAAACTAATTTTACATTGATATCTAATGAAAACTCGTGATATTACCTATTTAAATGAAATGCAAAAATAATCACAAGATATTATATTTTCATTAGACGTCTATGCACGATTAATTTACATCGATGATGCACTTCTTTTTTTTTATATTTCAAAATTTAAAACTTTTTTGTTTTTTATTATATTTTTCAAATCCAATAGCTGAAGGAATTAGTGGTGATGAAGAGGGGGACCACGTAGTATAGATAGGGAAGTCTTATTAGCATCATAAATCACTATTAAGAAATTGAATAATGCAAAAAAAAATGATAATACAATTAAAAGGTTGAATTTGCATTATAAAGAGTATGGTCTTATTATTAACCTTCACAATAAATACATGGATTTTGAATGAAATATTGAAACAATAAACTTATTTTAGTCAAGGTTCATAAGCTTGAATTCGCAATGTGTTGCACATTTTTTTCTTGTCAAAGTTCACTCTTTTCATTTTCGCTAATTTGGATTTAGGAGCATAATATGTTGGAATTTATGAAAATTCAAACAATGTATAAGTTTGTTTCATTGACTAAAATACTTAAGGGATAAAGTAGATTGATTACTTGATATTTTATAAAATTTGAAATTAATTGTGCATGAATATATTTTTCTACGTTTTGTATTTTAGGAGTATTACTTCAAACCAACAAAATGATACACGTGAATACACAAGGTTCTCATTATGCCATTTCTAACCTTTTAACACTTACCAATAAAGAAATGACTAAAGTAGTAGAAGATTTTGACCCTTAAGCAATCAAGGGTTCGATATTTGACTCATACGTATAAAAAAAATAAAAAATCTTCATAGGAGAGAACCTATACCTTATTTATCCCACAAAATTGGTGAGGGGGATTAGTTGCTACTAATCAGCTACGAAATCTTCCTACTTGTTGATTAAATTCATACGACTCGTCAATTTTCATGTAGATATTACCATTTTATGTGGGGTCAAATTTCAAAATAAATCTTACTCAATAAGGAGAGTGGATCCTCTCAAAAAAAAACTCATGTTTTTTCAATTTTCACATCTTTGCTCTTAAATAAAATTTCTCAATTTTTTTTAAATTCCAATATTATTCTCCCTATGTATTTCAATGGTCTAAATTCCTACATTATTTTCTCAAGTTTATTTTCCACTTGAGAGGATCATAATCCATCAATAAGATAGTAAATATTAGAAAAATAATCGAGTCTAATGTTGCTAACACTCCTCTTAAATCTATTACTTTGATTCTTTGTATCAAAAGAGATTAAGGAAAGTAATACCCTAAGCTAATAATTTAATCCCTAAATTATCATTCTCTCTCCGGTTTATTCTTCAAACCATTGTCTCTTATCTTTCTCTCACAAACCTCTCCTACACATCCACTGTCGTTATTGTTCAACCATTGTCGTAGTTGCACCTTTTCCGTCGGGTCAAAGTATATATCTCTACCTTAATGGTTATTTACGTACTTTTGTTAGTATATTGTTATAAGAGATTGAACAAAATACCTTATACACAAATATGTCCTTAAAAATACTTGAATATTATTATCTTATTCTGAAATCTTGTTATTCTATTATTTTCGCAAAATATTAAACTTAGATTTCAAATACTTGAATAATATTATCTTATTTGAAATCTTGTTATTCTATTATGTCCGTAAAATATTATACTAGTTATGAAGTTTAGAGTGACAAACGTTGGTCTTTATTTTAAATTTTGTCGTTGAATGGAATAAACATCAATAAAATTTCATGGATAAGTATACTAAAGTTTTGAGTTATACCATTACATTGTCTGATGTTGTCTATGATTTGGTCTTATAAAAAAAAATTGTACTTTCTTTCATTTTGTTATTTTTCTACTTTGTTATTTAATATAACTATTATTTTTTTGAGAGAAATTTAATATAACTATTATATATACTTTGTTTTTTTAATGTAGTTTTCTTTTTTTACTTTGTCTATATCTTTTTATTTTTTATATAAAATATATGTTATTCTTAACTTTGTACCCGTTCTGTTAACTTCTAAATTTTTTGTCTTGTTCCATCACAACAAAATTTGTATTATTTTGTCTAACATTCGAACGTAGTGTAAAAACTATTTTAATCATTTTGTTCATTTGCAGTTATAACACGATTTAACTCAACTAATAATTAGTGACTTTAGTCATGCATTACTCGGGTTGCTAACGCAGTAGCGTACATAACAAAGCTCAGTATCATAAAATCACTATTAAGAAATTGGACGGTGCAAAAAATTTCGGAAACAAGGTAGAATTTGCATTTACAAAGAGGGTATGGTCTTATTAACCTTCACATTAAATACTTGGATGTTTGAATGAAATATTGAAACAATAAACTTATTTTAGTCTAAGTTTATAGGCTTGAATTGGCAATGTGCTGCACATTTTTCCTTGTCGAAGTTCACACTAAGTGAATTGTTTCAACATTTTTAAAATGCAAGAAATAGAATTGTTTGTCTTTAATAAAATCATTCCCGCTAATTTGGATTTAGGAACAAAATATATTAAAACATATGAAAATTCAAGCAATGGATAAGTTCTTTTTATCGACTGAAATACTTATGGGAACCATAAAGTATACTGATTAACGTGATTTTTTATAAAATTCAAAATTAATTGTGCAGAAATATATTCAAAATTAATTGTGCATAAATGTATTTTCTAATTTTTTTTTTCTTGAGATAAAGTTTATAAGGGACTTGTCCGTCATAAATGTTTGAGAATTGAGAAGTAAACTCTACCGATAACAGTTTTTAACCAATATTTTTTCGATTGTCCTTTTCCTTTCGAAAAGGCAGTGTTTCAAAAAGAAAAATAGCCCCTTATTTCAAAAAAAAAATAAAAAAATTGCCCCTAAGAAATCAACGATTTTTTTCCTGTAGTGGTAGCCATCTTATTCTTATTAACAGGGACAAAATTTAAAGATTTTATATAAATTAAATATGTATTGATAGCTTGGGATATAATTGATGGTCTGCTCCCATTTAAGTTCCTCAATTTGAAATAGGTTTCTAAACCGGCTTAGATGTCAAACCAACCTTTTTACATGCAAGTAGTTTAATGGTTAGAAATTCATCAGCTTAACATACTACAACATCATTGTCAATCGAGTTATGTTCACATGGGCTCAACATCATTATCTTTAATACACGCTTTTATATAAATTTATTGATTAATATTCATCTAAATCTCATAAAAGTTTAATGAAATCTATATGAATTTTAAGCAATAAACGAGAGTTAGTTGCTATTCATGTCCTTAAAGTGCATACTTGAGTTTCATGTTATTAATAGTTGAAATCTAAGGTAATTGGTGTGCTCATTGTCATATTGCAAATTATAGCGTTAAGGTTTTTTTTATATAAAATAATTGTAATTATGTTATATGATTAAATTTAACTTAATTTTCTTTTTAATTATAATAACTCTTGAAATTATGGGACTTTTTTACAAAAGAAATTATGCGACTTGTGTGTGTTGTATGATTCTCATAAAAATAATGCAGTATTACAATATCCTTCAAAAATAATCATTTAAAGTTGTCTTATAAGTCCTAGTTCAATGTGTCAAAAAAAAAATTCTAGTTCAATTGGTAAAAATGATAAAATTGTTAGGCCGGACGTTATGATCGGGGTTCGAACCCCGATACCTCCACTTTGTGTGTGTAAGTTTATGATGGTTTTGTCATCTCGTCTATCTACCAAAAAAATTTTAATTTAAAGCTCATAAACCTATCTACCAAAAAAAACTCATAAACCTAATTAAAATAAATTAATTTACTACAGTACCAACTCTTTTTCAATTCGGTATCTATTTAAATATCATAGACAGAGTGACATCTAGAATATATTTTTTCAACAAAATGTGACATATAGAATATTGAAACATGTATATAATTTTAATTTTAATTACTTTACACTACGTTTGCCTACTTGTCCAAAAAAACCAATACGTTTGCAGAATCCTCAATTATTGTGTAAATTTTGACCTCTTGCATGCCATTGAGCATGCATCTCTCTTCATATATTGGAGAGTCAATATCGACAAAATAAAGTAATCACCAACCAACCTTAGAAATGTTGCATGCATAAACATTATGAATCATTTACTTATGTGTAGCAATATGCAGCATGCTCAAACAATAACAATGTTGTTTCTCTCTTTTTAAGTCAAAGGGGCATTGCAAACAATGTTGCAACCAGAAGTTGGTGCCACTTCAATTTTCACATATATTTGTCACATTAATATTTGGCTAGCACACTGATTTTTTTTTTTTTTTTGGTATATATGTAACCTATGAATTGAAGTAGTAGTAGCTAGCAACTAAAAAAAAGTGCTTGAAATAATAAGGAGCAAAATAGCATGTTGAAAAGTCTTCTTTGTGATGATTATTATCCATTTTGCCTGAAAAATATTAATCCTGCTATAAGCTTTTGTCTGGGGCATTTCAAGCATGTATGTATTTATATATGAGAATTACCTAATTTAGGATGTATTTTGTAACAAGAATGAAAAACATATCTACCATTCTATTGAAGTCAATGAAGGGTAATTCAATCTCATACGTTTGAGCTAAACGAAATAGTCGTGTAGTATGTGAGTGGATAAGTACCCACTATATATCCACCATTCTCATGAGAATGATGTCTGGATAACTTTGATGCAGATTGCTATATATTAATATATTTTGAATTTTGGCTCGTTTTCATAGTCTCTTGAATTTTTTATTTTAATTTTTTGGATGTATAGTCTCTTGAATTTTAACTCCTTAAATTGTTAACATTATCTTTAATTTATAAATTATTAGACATGGAAAAATGAAATTACTAAATTAAGTTGAATTTCCAAAAAATAAATTATAAAAAAATAAATTAGTTTTCAACTTTGACACCTTCAATACAAAAAGAATCCTGTGAAAGGACATGTCATTTCAGATCTAAAAATCCTTACTGATTAGTCAATAATTTGCTTTTAAGGTGAAGGTGATTCTCTGGTTCTTTGATATTGGCAAAGGAGGAAATCGAACAGATCGTTACATAGAGAAATAAAAAATGTTGTTTTGTGACATCCTCATCTTTGTTACGTTTGTTTTATTCTCATGTTAGTTCTTCGTCGTTCAACACGTTCTACACGACATGGTTGTCTGGTCTTACAATTGTCCAATAAAATTCTTCTTCAATTAACTTAAGTTGTACCTTCGTATCACATAAAACACATGAGATTCTTCTCTATTTCGATCATCTTCCTTAAAAAAAACATAACTAAAAGAAATCATTTACATTGTGAACCAGATATGGAAAAATTAAATAAACCAATTTCATTTGAATTTTAGATTTTCATTGATGGTTTTGTCTAACATGCACATGCAAAAATGATTTTGCATCATGCACAAGTTTCTTTTTCACCATTGAATCAATAAGTCACACCATATATCATTTAATTTAACGATGTGATTTATTGATTCAATGGTAGAAACATCATTTTAGGAGATCGATAAAGAAACTTATTGACAAATTTTTCTGTCTCTATATATTTTGAAATCATGTTTTCAAAATTTACTTGGCTCATAGTTTTCCAGCAATAATCGATATATATTGATCTCGATCTCCTAAAAGGAAAATCAATCGCAGACCATTTCGTTTGTAAGTACTTTCCAGACTGATCATTTTGTTTCTATTTGAAGATAAGTGCCACGGTATTTTTTGGATGCATTTGCTCATATACAATTATTACATATTTTCGAATTTCATTTTTTAAACACGATTTTTTTTTATATAAATGGGCATTTGTTCATCCAATTATATATTAGAAAATTTTCCATTATATATTTGTTCTTCCACGACAACATTGCTTGGTCATGTGCATTGACATCTCTCTTTCAGTGTTTCCCTCATCAAAAGAGAGGTTCCAATTGACCAATTAGATGTTTACATTTTTTATGTTTGTTCATGTAAACTCAGTCCATTGTCTTCCAATTGTAAACGTAGGTTTACTAAGGGCTTGCTAGATTAAGTTTTTATAAATTTTTAAATTACCTTTTAAAAACAATTTTTAATTAGAAGATACCAAAAAAAATTCACCAAAAAAAAATTGTTTAGTAAACCTACTTTCAAAGACTATATTAGAGATGAGTAAATAAAATAAAATAAAACTGATTTCATAATTTTGTTTTCTAAATATGGTATGTTGATTTTTATTTTTAATGATTTTATAGTAAATATTTTGATCTTTTTATTTATGATTTACAGTAACACAGAAGATATACTATTAAACCTTTAAATCATAAAATAAAAATCATACAATGAAGTTTTGGAAAAGAGTGATTGAGAGGAGACTAAAAAAAGAAAAAAAAAAGGATAATTAATTCAGTTTTTTGATGCGAGGTTGGTCGTTGAAGCGATCTACTACTTGCGATAAAACAACATCGGATGAATAACAAGACTTGCACTAATTTTTATTGATTTGGAGAAGACATATTATTGGGTGCCTAGCGAGATGTTGTTAAAAGTCCTATAAAAGAAAAGAAATAGGATCGTGTATATTCAAGCTATCGATGATCTATATTAGAGTTCTGGACTAGTGAAGACACACAATGAGACCACAAAATTATTTTCCATAACAACGAGACTTCACTAAGAATCAAATTTAATCAATCATCTTTTAACATTAGTATTAGATATAATTATGAAACTTTTTTTTTGGTAAGCCGTAATTATGAAACTTATCCAAGATTCGGCATTGAGATGCATGTTTTATCAAATTTATAAAGCAGCAAAAACATATCAAAGTGAGTTAGCGAGTAACCAAGTGATTGAACTTAAGAAGTTAATAAATTCCCTGGAATGAATTGCTCGGAAGAATTAGAGTTCGATTTCTGAGTAAAAAAATCTTCACCAAATTTTATGTAATTAACGAACTCTAAGTCGAACTACGACCTACCAGAGTTCACTTCTCCAGTGATCCAAATGGTTGTCATGAAGAAAAAGTGGGTTAGCGAGTCCGCTTAACAGTTTGGGATGCCCACCTCTGGATTTCAAATTCATATACAAAGCGCGTTGAAATATCAAATTGCATGTTGCATAATTTTTTGATCAAGGCAAAAATTAAAGACAAGACAAAGAAAAAAAACCACACTCTCAAATACATCTTCCCCATAGTGTCAACTAAGATGTAGGTAGAAAGAGCAAAAGAGAAATCTTCAATAATAGTAAAATTGTCATCCATAGATGCATCCAATTTAACCAATTTTCACAAGAATTGCCTTCATGGAGAGTATGATAAAACGACAGCTTTCAAGAAAATTGTTTGAACTCCACAATATGACCAACAATAACAACATATGGGTGAGTTGGTGAAACTCCATCTTCAATAAGAGAAAGAGTTGTCTTAGAGCCAGATTCAGACATGATTTTTTTTAAGAGGCAGACTCACATATGTCTCTAGAGCTATGATCCAAAGTCATGTGATATTGCTTGATGTTCAACATTGACATTGCTAGTAATTCCACAACTACCATAATATATATATTTTTAGCTCGAACTTGACTTCTTTGAAATTTACGAAGAACTCAATAGTCCGAATCACATTATTTAAAAGTCAATTTTGTATAAAAAAAGTCCAAAAATTTATATCTTTTACCTTTTTAAGTTATTTCAAGCATGCAAAGGAAAAAACACAAACAAGTTCATCTTTGCATAAATATGCAAGAAAATATAGAATTATATATAATCATTGAGTCAGTTCATGAACCATCCAAATCAAATTAATGGATCAATTGTTAAATCGATCGATTTATTATCAACCTTAAATCCATCTAAACTTTAATGTAAGAGACATGTAGTATCATCTACCAAACTAACAAAGTGGAAAGGAACTAAGTCATTAAATACGTCATTATAATTTGTCACTACAATTAAATTAATATCTAAATCCGTGTTTCATCAACTGATAAGTTTATGTTCCTTTTTTTTCCTAAAAAAAGTAATGTTCTTTTTTTAAATCCCCTAAACAAAAGTAATGTTCTTAAATAATATCAAAACACTCTCTACTTATAGGATAATTTTGATTTTTCATTTCATGAACCTATATATAAAATGAAAAATGTTAGCACCAAACCAACGACCGACAACCTTGTACCTTATAGAGTTAATTTAGTTATTACTAGTACTAACTTTAGTGCCCTTTTGGCAAGATAGAGCAACGTAAGAAAAACCAACTATATAGGAAAGTGGCCACAAATATATCAGGACCTATAAACCCCACTAAGCTAACTGTGGGACGGCATTAGATTATGTAATACTATTATTTTGCATATAAACAGAGCTTTCAAGATTAAACTATGGTTAACCATCACAAACACACAAAATCACTATTGTTCTTTTTCATTACTTTTCGCACCCTATAGCTATTATTTGATAATATTTGTTTCAATTTCAAGTGCTCTTTATGTTGTGATATTTGTTACATCAAATATTTGGAAATGGAGAATAGAGATTGGCTAAACCAAACCAATCAAATCAATGTTTTTGTTGAGAATCTACGAGATTGAAAGTTCTAAACGATTGGCCAACTATTGTTGTTGTCCAAATGCAAAATAATGGAAGTTGCCTTTCATGATGATAATTAAACTCAATCCTTATGTGTAGGCTCTTTTTGTCATCAACAATTTGTTTATTCCTTTAATGTGAGAGCTCCATTTACCATAACATTTTGAAAGACACAAACATGGCCTAGAGTGTCAAGAGTACAAGACACTAAACAATAGGTGTTTTTTTAAGTAGGTTTTACAGTAAAATGGCTATGATACGATGATATAATAAATTGGGTATGTGGACTTTTTAGTTTCTATAGTAAAATATTTTTTGGTACAACTAAAAAAATATTGCGAGAGATGATGAAGAAGTACATTCTTTGTGTCACACACTAGTTGAAATTGTTGATAAAGATGAACAACTAATATAGCAAACTATAGAGCAACTTGCCAAGCCACTTCCTTTCAAAGCTCCAAGGATTGAACAAGAAATAATCAACAATGCTACTTTGATCCGTGATCCTTGAAAACGTCCGCAAATCTAAAATTATTGTGTTGATAAAAGAGATAAAATCCGTAGTGAACATTTAAAGTTTGAACCATATCAATTTTCAATAAATGTGTATCCATTTTCGGTCAAAAAAATTCCTCGTCGATTTCAAGCTCGTTGGTTTGGAGCATTTATTTTGTTAAGAGTACTTACGATAACAATATGCTGTCTTTTGCTTTACATGTTATTTATTTTCTAAAAAAAAATAAAGTCCTCTTACTTCAAAGGGATTTAAAAATTGGAAAAGGTAAATAATGGGAAAGATTGTGGGTTTTCATCTCATATCATATGAGAAAAAGCCATAATTCCTCATACATTACTTTTAGATGCTATCAAGATTTAAAGAACTAAGCATTTTTAGTTATCCCTTGCGGCTTTAAACATCTGTTGATGATGTTAGATGGTTAGCATTGCAAGCTTGTGCTTTTACAAGATACTATGAACTATTGTGATCTAGAAATTGAGTCAACACTACCACTCTACATAGTTTTTTTTTTATCTTCAACTACAACTAAAAACTAATGTCTGTTAAAACACTGGTTAAATGAGTGAAAGTTGGAAGAGTAAACACAAAGTTTCATTGGATAAATAGTGACTTGTTCATGACTCAGCCTGATAACCTTTTCGATAATAAATTTCTTTTCAAGGTATTATTTCTAAATCCAAAAACAACATTGTCATATGTCACAATATTGTTGTTTTCAAACGGTTTGTTTTGGGTTTCTTGTAACTATTTGTATTTTGCTTGTAGCTTTATTAGACACATCTTATTCTTAGTAAACTCTTAATAATTATTATCAGCTTCTTCAAAAAAAATTAAGAACGGATTTAGAGTGAGAACATAACAGTTTTGCATGGTTGTTACCGAAAACTAGCTATTAGTATACTTTAGAAAACGATTTTGAAGTGAGCAAGAAAATTTGTTGTCTAGAATTATCAAATACTACACTTACTTACTTTTGATCAGACATGCAAGAAAAAACTATTAAACTTGACAAATAAACAAAAAGAACAAGAGAAACACTTGGTAAAAACATGATAGATATTGACGGAAATAGAAACTCACCAACTCCCCTTCTCTCTTATATTAGTAGAATCACTTCGTCCCCGTGAGCTTAACTCAATTGGTAAAGACAATACATAATATATATAAGGTCTGGGGTTCGAACCCCAGACACCACCTAAAAAAAAAGTAGAATCACTTCTTCTAAGTGAAAAGGGCAAAATAAAGAACAAGTACAAAATATTTTCAAGTGCTATCAAGTACATACACGTAATGACTTAAAGAATTACAAAAGGATAATCAATATAAGTCAGGGATGAGGCAAAAGCTTTGTCTTCCTATAGTTAACTTTTGGTCGATTTTTATTTTAGTCTAACGAAATCCGAAAAGAATAATCATATTTAAAATATATATATATGCAAGAATTTACTACTGACCTCATTACAATTAGATATTAGATCCTCGTTGTTTACCATGCATATCCTAAATTTAAATCCATATCAATTGTAACAGCTGATATATTGAACTGTTACACAAAGTTCAACCCTTCACCGTCTCATGGCCCATTTTATATGAATTTGATTTAAAGGACCAGTTTCAATCCATTTGGGTTGTTCTAATCGTGTTGGCTTAAAATTTTAGAGTATGTTTCTTTCTAAGTTTTAGATTCGATTCTCCCTCTCATGTCAATTTCAATTGGCTAAGTTTATACAACTATCTTAGGTTAGATATCGAGTTATAAAAAAGAAAAATTATTAGTCCCCTGTAGTTTGTAATGCCTCCCAGCATTGAAGGGTGATGTCCACAACGACCCCTCTATCACTCTCCAACAACTCCTCTTTGACGCCTATAAACTCATCCTTTCATAACAACGCCTATAAACACATCCTTTCATAGCAATGCAAGGAACAATTTCTTTCCCACTTAAAACCTCTAACTCTTGGCTCTATTACTAAATCGTGTCGTAGAATTTGCGGGTACCACTTTCTAACATCCAAACTCGACAAAACATTGCTCCAATTCAACCAACATTCTCGATCACCGAATCACCATTGATTAATTTATAAGTTTTTACCTCCTATAGAAGTCGAACTCTATCTATTAGAGATAAGTATCAAGATTCTCACACTCCCACTACCCGTTAGTCTATGTTTGGTATCACGGTAAGTGTGCGAGAATCATGATGATTCGTCGTTGTAGCTTACGCAAATCACGACAAATCACCACCAAACATACATCTAACACGTGTTTGGTTAGACATTTTGCAACCCAGATTCACATCTCTCACAATTAAGAATACATATTTACCGTAAAATGTAAAAACTCTAAATTAGAACAATTCGATTTTGTTCGCTTGAAAGATCTTACTCGTGGATCTAAACACCAGATTAAGCTTCAACCAAATTTCAACTTATACAAATATTTTATGGACTACAACAAAAAACACATAAAAAATAAAATAAAATTCTCTAAGAATTAAAAATAAAAATTGGTTGGTATATTTTGTAGGAAGAAAAATATAGTTTTTTTTTTTTAAGGAAGGAAGAAAAATATAGTTGAGTATTTCTAAATTTAACTCTGAGAAATGACGTGGTAGCCAACGAGAATTTTCAGTTAAACCCAAATCAACAAAACTTCATCCTGTCACCGCCGCGTCGGAGAACCCAATCATCCCTCAGCCACACCTGCACGGTTGCAACCGGGACACTGCCACCACCGGAAAATCCCAACGTAAGCAAGGATAGGTATTGAAACAAGCTTAAACTAATCTCATTTCTACTATTCACTTTCACCATCATAATGCACAAGCTGTTTGATAGAATGCTTGAATGGTTGCATTTCGGAAAGGGAAAAAAAATGTGCTGGTTTGTTGTTAATTTCTAGAACCATGTTTTCACCAGTTTTTGAAGTGGCCAATACATTTATGGAAGCTTAACTAATAAAATAAGCGTAGCAGAGATGATGATGTTGTGTTGGATGTATGGTAAGAGTAGATAGAATAAGATTATAATTTGTAAATGACATGATTATAGACAGGCTTGGTAGCACTTATCGTAGAAATGATGATGAAAACTCGCCTTAGGTAGTTTGGACATGTAGAGAGAAGACGTTTAGATTCTGTAGTGATGAGAGTAGATCAAATGGAGGATAGTGAAATCATTAGAGGCAGATGAAGAACCAGGAAAACTGTAAGAGAAATTATTAAGAAAGATCAGAGATTAATGAGTTTGATAGATATATGTTATAAGTAGCTGTTTGATCCATGTAGCCGACTCCACTCAGCGCGATAAGGTTTAGTTGTTGTTGTTAGTTGATATTTTACATGCGTGTTGTTGTAGTATTGTTTTGCTTATTAGTAGTAACAAGTGAAGAAGTAACTGTGTAGTTCTGCCAAGTAACGAAGATGAAGTTATTAATTTGTTGTTTGAATTTAACATATCTGATGTTTTGATTGTTTACAGTTTTTTTGGCTATTGCATCTTTTCTTAAACATGAACTAGAAAATATGCATTAACTTGAAATTGAATTATATTGGCCAGGCTATACTTACCTCACGACCGAACTCCAAATTACCAAGGGGTCTTTCCCCTGGAAACCGGAGAGTTGCACACAAAAAATTGAATTATATTCTCATCTTAAAAAGTCCACAAACTTGACATACATATCCAATATCATCCTTCGATATAAAAGAATGATCACGCCCTTTAATTGTATTTTGAACAGTTGTTGTTCTTTATTTCCTTGGTTCTTGTTCCTTTTGACAGTGGTCTGATCTGAAGCTTAATTTTTCTTGTTTTTAAGGTTCTATGTTGAATAGTTTACGGATAGGTTTCTATCTATTGGTTATATGTTAATTAAAACTGATAGCTCAAGTTTTAGGCAAGACACATGTTAAATTTTAAAGTAACGGTGAAGTCATGCATTTTCAAAAGCATGAATAAGTTATCTGATAACACTGTGATTACTAGATTATTACACGATTGAAGGCTGCTGTAGTCATAACTAATGATCCAGACATACATGGTCCTAACTCCTAAGCCAGTTTTTGTTATTAATTCGTTTTTTTAATATATACTTTTTTTGGAGAAACTATGTTTGTCTAAATATCTGTGTATATTCTAATGGTCATATACAAATTCGTGTGTTTGATTTTATTCTTACTTGCTATTTGATTTGCCTCTGTTTTTATTTCCATGTGATATGTTTAAAATTGCGTTTCTTGGTTTTGTGAGAAACTTCAAAACTGTGATTCTTGCTTGTGTGTAGAAACTTGTTTGAATTGTGCTAGAGTAGCCCTTTCAATGGCTTCCAACCAGATTAAGGATAAAGGAAATAGTAAGCAAAATTAATTTTTAAAAATTGTAACATTTTACTGGTGCCTTTGTTTTAATTACTATTATAATTCAAACACTTGTTTTTTTGTTAGCTTTTTTCAGTTTACGCATCCAAACAGAAATAACTTATCCACATAAGCTCTTATGACATAAGCTCTCATGTGACATGCTCTTATGCCATCAGCGCTTAAATAAGCACCTTTCCATGGTGCATAAATATAACAGTATCCTACTAGAAGTCTAGTAGTCAATTAAACCAACTTGCACATAGATATGCACTGGGAAACACGGATCACAAGAAACCGATTTATGTTGAACCCTAGACTTTATAAACTCCATTAGAAACAGCATACTGTCATCTTCCTTTTGTTTGAAATAACCTTTTTCATTTGATATCCACTTTTTTTCCTTCTTCTGTCAAGTCTCAACCCAAACATTCAGTTCTTTCTCACATATCTCAAGATTCTCAACCTGTATTAATCTCTCACCATCGTTTTTCACAGCAATGTTCAGTGCTTACGTCTTGGTTTTTGGTTGTGTTTTCTCTCTGTTTTCACGTAAGTTTTTTTTACTGGTTCTGGAGAGATCCCAGTTGACGGTTATACCAGTTCGATCCGGTTTGGTACCAGTTTAATGACATCATCACCGGTTTGAATGCATAACTGGACCGATTGGTCCGGTCCGGTTTTTAAAACATTGTTCGATAGTGAATTACCGTGTCAATTTTGTGCAAACTGTATAGTCTAAGAAAGTATTTTAGTTATTTGCTTCTAATATCTTGTTAGTTTATCTTGAACTAGTTTTCTAAATTGCGGACAAATTTTAATGGTTATGGGATTTGTTTCATCGCTACCATGTCGTAATAATTTAATTTAATTATTTCTGCAGCAAAACAAACCAGAGTGAGCTCTAACAATGGCCCCTGTTGCTCCTCGATCTGGTGATGCAATATTTGCTAACATCGAACACGTTGTAAGCACACAATATCAAAACCCTCAATTTTTTTTCTTTACATAAAAAATGTCAATTTTGTTTGAAGTTTATTGAATTTTATTTTGAGTTCATTGTATCATCTGCATTAGAAATTGCTCTTGGAATGTGCAGAATGCAGAACTGTTTACTCTGACATATGGGGCAATTGTGCGTCAATTGCTTACAGATCTGGAAGAGGTTGATGAAGTTAACAAGCAGCTAGATCAAATGTACATTTATGAACTCTGTAGCACCGACACTTCTGATCAAGGCATGTTTGGTGTCTGACGCGTGTTAATGTCTGGCATCGACACTGACACATGTGATTACATTAAATTATGTCATTTTTTCAAATTATTATCGGTGTCAACGTGCTAGTGTCGTGTCCGTGTTTGTATCCGTCTGAAACTCTCGTTCTAAATTCAATATGTTTTGTTATTTGTATCTTCTGATGCTGTAAAAATTGTTTTTATTTTCACATCTAAATAGTTGTAGGATTTTTAGTTCCATGTTATGGTGTGTAATTGTATTTGGGTTACTTACTTTCACCAATATGAATTTTGCTGTTTGGTTGGTATTTTCAGGGGTTATAACATTGGAATCCGTTTGATTGATGAGTTTTTGGCTAAATCTAATGTCTCAAGTTGCGTTGATTTCAGAGAGACGGCTGAGGTGATTGCAAAGGTATTGTTTGGTTGTTTGGTTTCTTTAGATGCTTGGGAAAAATTTCTGAAAATTTATCCTCATTGTGATAACGGCTGTATAGAAATGGCACTTCCGCTTGTTCGTTTAGTCTGTGGTAGTGTCCAGTGTCCCCTTAATTTGCTTGATTAGTAAATAGTGAAATTAAGATCCCGCATTATTTAATAAATAGTAAAATTTTATCAGATAGTATTCGAGTGCACGGCAGTATGATTGGTTCTTTGCTTAAGGTACACTTGAAATATAAATAAATATCCAAAAGCGTGTTTTAACTTCGAGCTTTTTAGAACTTTGAAAAAGAGATTATGTGTGTTACAACAATATAACTTCTGTTCTGTGGAAGTCTAACTAGAACTAAGATTGTGTTGATGTGAACAAAAGCTTAGTTAGTTGGTTAGGTTATGATATGTATAAATAAGAGGAATGAATTAGAAGGAAGCTTCTTGTCAATATATAGAGTTAAGGGAGTCTGGGAGTTGGGAGGCACAGACCATCGAAGTTTGGGGACCCATACTGGGATAAGGAAAAATCTTCCCTGAATCTTTTAATAAAGATATCACTTCTTATCAAAATGACTGATAGGTTACGACCTTAGTTGGTTGGGTTACACTGTGATGTATATATAAATAAGAGAAAGGTATACAAGTGAAGCATTTTGTCAAATGGCGCATGTTTCATAAGCTTGTTTTCATTTTTCTCTTATTAAAATGATAGTTCTTTTATTATTTCATTTTCTCCCATGCTTTAGTTATATAATATAATTTTTTTTTCATGTGTTAACGTTCACATAAGCCAAATTTATATGAACAAGTATGTTTATAGGTTTATTATTTTATTGAAATGAATGTGATTGTGTGTGTGTGTGTAATTCAAAAACATTTGACTAGATGCAAGAGAGGAGGCACCTGCTACTTAGAATTATCATTACCATTATTTTACTGTTATCAGTTTGTAGTTGGTTTGCATTCAAATCAGCAAAATGTATTCGAGTTGGGGATATTCAACTTACTTTAGAACACAAATGAAATACGGCCTGGCTCGAGATTGTTGTTTGTTGTTGCTTGTATATGAAAATAGAATTGCAAGCACTAAATTTATTCTGGTTTGAGCCCAACATAATGGTCAGTACTTATAAAACGATATCATTATAATGATATTTGCTTTCAATAAGACTGCTGTTCCGCTTTTTACTCCTTTCTAATCAGACCAGTTATAAGTTATAAGTCCAAAGTTTATCTTCACTCTTCACCAACTATTTTTTCAATATTATCTCATCTTATCTCAGTTATTGGATGACCCTAAATTCATATCTGGATTTTGCGACATATTCAATTAGATTTCCTTGCACGTTGTAGGTGGTTATATTTGGTTTGTGCTACTTGTGTTTAATTTCAGTATCTAAAAGTTCATTTTGATTGGTATGACTTTTACAATAGTGGGCTATGTGATGCTACTTGGGTGTGCGATCAGCATTTATTTATTTTTTATTAATTTAATTATATTATTAGTAAAGCATATTTAAAGGAGAAGATGACCCTTAACTCTGGTTTTATACAGGTTGGTTTCAAAATGTTCATTGGTGTTACTGCATCTGTGACCAATTGGAATGCTGAAGGGACATGTTGTAGTATTGTTTTGGAGGATAATCCTCTGGTAGATTTTGTTGAGCTTCCTGACACTTATCAAGGTCTGCACTACTGCAACATATTAAGTGGAGTCGTTAGAGGAGCCTTAGATATGGTAACTTTCTATTTCTATTTCTTACCTCATTTCACATTTCACTTATACTTTATAAAACTTCCAGTCATCAGCTTTTTAATCAGTTCTTCTTGCTTTCAACACTTACAAACTAAGAAAATATATCAATAGTTTGGTTGCTGGTCGAGTATTTTTCTCAAATATGAAAGATTATTCATGATTTTGTATGCTTTATCTATGTAAGGAAAGGGACAGAGTTTCAAGATTTTGCTTTCTTAGTTTGATATTGCTCCTCTTAACAAACCATTCAGTATTTTCTGAAAGCAAGTTTCTTTAGCTCCCCTTTCGTAGCAATGAATGAAGTCATGTTTTAACTTCCATAATTTAATGGGGAAAACAACTCATAATTATTTTTCTTGGAGGAAAATGAGGCATGACATACAATCTTTTGCAGCACATGCTTCTTCACTCTTGTCTTGATTCTTGTACATTCATAATACTCAGGTGTCAATGAAGGCTGAGGTCACTTGGCTACGTGACGCGCTTCGAGGTGATGATGTGTTTGAATTGCAAGTAAAACTTCTCAAGCAAGTTCCAGAAGAGTATCCATATAAGGATGATGAGTAATTGTAACATTGCACTTGATCATTTCCTAAGTATTAGATTATCATCTTAATGCCAATGCGTGCATTTTGATGAAGCTATAGAAAACATTTAATTAAGTTATTATGATATTCGCTTCGACAACGAACTAGGATCTATGCAAGCCCTCGAGATTCTTGAAACTGATCTTGTTCTCTTCGTCATTCTTTGCTGTTTGTATTGGGGTTCGTTTTAGTTGCAATTTAAAAACTTGGTTCTTGGTGCTTCAAATAAAGCTTTATCGTTCAATATCCCATTCACCATACATTTTTATAATGAAATGTTATACACAACAACTAGAGCAATACTGTTTGTGCATTGACCCTATAGGAGGGTGGGAAATTTGTCCAAGATTTCTAAAAGAGCAAATAAGAGGCATTCACAAATTTTGTAAGACAATGAAAGTTTTTATAAGACAACTCGCATTCACATTGGCCTAGAGAAACAGGATGATCTTAAAATGGGGTACTCACCTAATCAATAGCTATTGAACTTCCTTCTGTGATGATTTTACAAGTAATTTGGATGTGTGAAAATACTTGGTCATCTCATTCGAAAAATACTTCCTTTTGTGAACTTAATAAAGTCACACATAATTCCAAAGGAATTGGGAGTGTGGAATTGGGAATGTTAGAAAGATGAGTTGTCCGAAAGTAGTTAATTTTTTTTTGGTAGATCGAAAGTAGTTAATTTTATTACATATGATTTTGACATTTGCACATATATTAAGAAATATAACTAATTTTGTATTAGAAAGAGAAATTATGAGTGATTTTACAAAATTATTTCTAATTAATGACATGAGAAAAAAATATTAAAAAAAAGAAGATAAAGTAATAAATAGTAAATAGTATGATAAAAAAATAATATTAATGTACCTATAAACAGAGAGAGACGCATGTGAGAAAAATGTTCTTTTCTTGGCTTAATAAAATATTCTTTTCTTCATTCTTTCAAAAAAATAATATTATTTTCTTCAAGCACGAGAAAAATAGGAGGATAATGCAAAGAAGTATGAAAGGAATCTTTTGTCAAGAAAAGTATGAAAGGAATCTAGGTAAGAATTAAAGGGTACAAAAAAACCTAAGATATATCCACAAGTCCTAGTTCAACGGGCAAAATGCCAAAATTGTTAGGTCGGATATCATGACCAGGATTCGAATCCGGTATCTCCACTTGTGTGTGAGTTTATAATGGCTTTGCCATTTCGTCTATCTATCAAAAAAAAACCTAAGATATTTGTTTTTCGTTAAGTTTTTTTAATTAATTTAATTTTCTATGAAAAGAAAATTTTACCAATTTTTTTTGTTAAAAACAGTTATATAAAAAGAAAATTTTGCCATTTTTTTGTTAAAGTAAGATTAAAAGCACATCTCAGTTAGACATTGAACTACGTCATTTAATGCCAAGAGAACAACAGCATCATCACAAGTGAGTTTATTTTATTTAACAAAGCCTTCATATTAACTTGGTCTTTTTATTATGATTCAATGGCCATGGAATTGGATTAATCAAGCCTTAAACTAATTTCGATATATCGAGAAGGAAAAAAATCAGAATCTACAGCTTTTGAATTTTGAAAAGGTTGGATTTAAGAAAGTATAAAGTTAAACAAGTTTAGACCATTTTATCCTTAATTCATTTACGAAAAATTAAATTCATTTAATGCATGCTTTTGGTTTTTCTAAGGGTACAAAAGAAAAAACATCATTAACTGTATCTTAAATTTGTGTAGGAATGTGGTGACGGCCAAATAGCCATACCTTCTCCTCCTATTGCCATATCAAAGCCTCTTACCACTCAGGATGTTGATATCCCTTACTCCTTAAAGTTATTAGGTTTGCAAACACTTAACCCTAAAAATTTCCCTCTATTTCTAATGCATTAATTACTAATGAGAGCAACCCTAAATTTTTCCCTC
>Ga0315914_1004439_pt1 | contig 20994 bp, 22 predicted proteins | sample MpolenodulesMG_FD_203920 | JGI IMG/M metagenome (GOLD analysis project Ga0315914, IMG submission 203920) | Medicago polymorpha root nodule microbial communities from Los Angeles, California, United States - elongated nodules | ecosystem: Host-associated > Plants > Roots > Nodule | place: USA... | reverse complement strand
GAAAAAAAACATATACGGGCCAAGGCTGACCCATTAGTCCGGTATATTTATGTTGTTCTATATGTTCAGTACTTAAAAGAATGGAAAAGGAAAAAAAAAATACGGGCCAGGGCTGGCCCGTTAGCCCGGGAGCCCGTATAGGGCCAGGCTCGGGCCCTATTTTTCGAGCCCATATTTAAACCGGGCTTTTCAGCCCGGCCCTTAAAAGCCCGTCGGCCATTCGGGCCGGGCCTAAACGGGCCGGGCCGCCCGTTTTGACAGCTCTAGTTGGTGGTGGTCAATACAAGAATATTTTTGTTCCTTTCTTTCATGAAAAGAGAAAGAAAAATAAAAAAAAAGGAAAAAGATGAAAAATGAATTTTAACATGATATAAATGATAAAAAGAAGTGTGTGGTTTGTTCGTGAGAGTAAAGACAATAAAGTGAGTTGTTGGTAAATTTATGTGTTTGTCTAAGGCCCTGTTTGCGAGATTAGAGAGGAAGGGAAGGGATGAATTTGTTGGGATGAGATTAAAGGATAAAATGAGAGAAATCTTTCAATTTTTTTGAGCAAGAGTTTTTGGAGAAAATGATATAGATTAACACTTATGATTAATGTATTTTAAATATTAAATGTATTATAACAACATAGATTGGATTTTGAAAATTTACCCAAACCCCCTAAAATCCTCCAAATTCCTTCTCCAATACAATTTTTTAGTCACCCAAACTTATAAAAATTTTGTATTATGAAGAAAACTAAACTCTTCAAAGCTCTCTCCTATCCTCGAAACCTCAAAAGAGAACATAATGAGTTGCAAATTTTTTGGTAATTATTTTACCATAAAATTAAACTAAATTAAAAAACGCCACATGATTTTTAAATGTTAAATAAATATTTATTTTGTCAACTCATCATAATATAAGTATTTTTTTTTCTAATGTCAACCAAAGACAAAATGTGCAGGAATTTGAAATAAAAGATGTTTAATAAAAAAAAATAGCATGAAAAAGAAGGACATCCAAAAACTACATTATAAGATTACAAAAAAAAAAATGGCACCCAAACACTAGCAAAATAATTCATCATAACATTAGGACTTTGAGAGAGGGGCGGAGGGTACATTAGACTGGATCATCACGTTAGACTAAGAATATCCAGTCAAATGACATATACTATTGCATCCAATGTACAACTTTACATCACATATGACATATAACACATTTCTCTTAATTTGGGGACATTACCAAATAATGTCAAGATGAGACACAATATGGTAAGAAAGTTGGTTGGTGGTGGTTTTAAGGAGGTAGGTTTATGTTTCTTTCTTTCATGAGAGTAAAGAAATTAAATTTGAAAAAAGAAAGACGATGAAAAATGAATTTTAACATGAGAGAAATGATAAGAAAAAAAAATAAGGAATGTGTGCTTTAACTATGATAGTAGAGGGAATAAAATGAGTTGGTGATAATTTTGTAGGTTTTTTTTTGGAAGGATTGAAGATTATGAGATAATTATTTTATCAAAAATTAGACTAAGTTATAAAAAGTCACATCATTTTAAAATTTCAAACAAGCATATATTTTTTCAACTCAACAAAACACATCTATATTTTTCATTGTCAGATTCCACCAATGAACTTGAAATAATAGAGGTTGAATTAAAAAAAATCGCATTAAAGAGAATGACATCCAATAACTAAAATTTAAGATGAAAACAATGAACAAATGACATATAAAAACTAACAAAATAGTTTATCACAATTTTGGAACTTTTGGGTATCTTACATAGAGTTTGATATAACATGCTCACCCTAAATCTTAAGACATTAGTTATATGGGTTGTCTCACTTATATGTTGTTCAAACTGTACTATTCCATCCAATATATAACTTCAATTCACATTTTTTTTAAGAACTTTAATTCACACTTGATACATTAACATTTGTTAATCAACTGTGTAACTCTCCGCGTCCGTAATTATGTGATATAGTCGAATAAGGTCAAACAGAGGCATAACATGTTCAAAAAGGTTGGTTGGTGGTGTTTCATTGAGGGAGATTTTTGTTCATTCCTTTCAAGAGAAGAAAGAAAGGATATTTGAAGAAAAATAACATATATGAAATAGGAGTTTGAACATGAAAAAAGATAAAGAAAAAAGAGTATTGTGCATTTGTTTGTGAGAGTATAGGAAATAGCGTGAGTTGTCAGTAATTTTATGAGTTTGTTGAAAGAGTTTGAAATTTTTGTTTAATTATTTTAGCAAAACACATATGCAAATTTTCATTATCACTTGCCAAAAAAAAAATGAACGAATTAAAATAATAGAGATTGAATGAACAAATTCATAGGAAGGAGAATGGCATCCAAAAGCTAAATTAAAAGATAAAATATTAAACAAATGACATCCAAAAACAAATAAGTTCATCATAATATTGTGACTTTCGGGGGATCCTACATTGAATTTGATTATCACATCAAATTAAGAGAATCCACACAAGTGAGTTTGACACCACATCTTCACTGTAAACCTTGAGGAATTAAGTATATTGGTCATGTCACTTATATGTTTCTCAACATCCACTCTTGCATTCAATGTGGAACTTTAACTTACACTTGACATGATAACATCTCTCCCTCAATTATGAAACTTTCTACTAGGTATGACAGCAAAACCGTACTTGCGGTTACCCACCCGAATGCACCCCGATTTGACGGGGTTCTCCGTTTTGACTAGGTTTAGGTATGTGTTTAAGTTTTCTCTGATTTTTCAACATGGGTACAAGATGGGTAACATGGATATAGGTATCCACCCTAAACACATACCCAAGTTCATCTCAAATGTAGAAAATTACTTTATTACCTATTGAGATTTGTCATGTTATAATAATTGTCATTGAAATTTAAAGGAGCAACCAAATTATTCGGTCATGGAAATGTTAATGTAGCATAACATTTCCCTCGGGGCTCAAAAAACTTTTTTATACTGCATTATTCAACAATATTAATTATTGAGCAGCCAAATTTTGAGCATATTGTTGAATAATGCAGTATAACATTGCCCTCGGGGCTCAAAAAAACTTCTTTTTGTATTAAAAAAAATGATTCACTACGGGGATGAGGATGAGATGGGGATACCCAAACCCGTCGGGCAAGGGGATGAGATTCAATTTCTCATCCCGGCCCGTTGGATATGAGTAAGGTAACATGTAAGTATATGAGAGTCGAGGATATAACGGAAAACGTAAAACCCTTCTCAATTGCACCCCATTGCCATGCTGCTTTACGCATTTGATATCAAACCGGGCTACGACACCATCGTTGAACTTTATGGTGAGTCAACATTTATGTGGATCAACCTATTGAACATAGAGCAACTACATAAATGAGAATGATACTACATCTGCTTGAAATATTTTAAGTAAGACGAATTCTAACCCGTGCTTGGCACGGGTGTCCATACTAGTATAATTTAATATTTGTTATCTCGTTTAATTAAGGGCTACAATGAAGGATCTTATTTAAAAAACGTTTTATTTTTTTGTCTGACCTATTAAACGACAAAATCTAATATTTATAGAATCAACCCAATTAAAATGACACATAAAATTTAATTATTTTAAATTATAAAAATACAAAATTATAAAATTTAATGACAATTTATTTTTTTGAAAATTTGTCAAATTTATTTTTTGTAAATTAAATATTCTCTTAAAAGAATTGAATATAAAACATTAATAGAAAATGTTAAAAGATGCAAATAATTCAGTTTTTTTTTATACGGATAAAAACATGAACTATTGGAATTTTAAATACCTTCGATTTATTTGTTATAATATACTTCAATATTTGTTTCCATATCTTTTTGGTTTAGTTGTTTCCTTTAATTAGGGGTTAAAATTAACACTATCATTTTTTTCTTTTTCCTTCTGATTTTTTTTGATGGGCAAACAGAAAGGTTAGACATCAGGGAGAGGTTGAAGCATCCCAACTAGGTTGGCACCCAACAACAACTCCCATCCTCTACCGCCTCTCTAATACGTAATAATATTAATAAGAAGGAGAAAAATGTACAAAGGAGGGGGGACTAGGCCAATACCCTCAAAACCAAACAGAAAAACAAAGAATAAAAAGACAGAGATGGTTACGGAAATCTAAAGTTGGGCAACCCATTTCTATCTGTAGTAAAATCAACCGACAGAGAAGACGGCAAAATGTGGAACCAAGTAGTGTCGAGCATGTCATGCCCCAAAGTTGCTAAAGTGTCCGCACAACAATTTCCCTCCCTGTAGATGTGAGTACAAGTAATAGATAATCCAAGCTGCATGCAGTTATGCCAATGGTTTCGGAAGCGAATTGAATGGCCGCATGATTTTTGAAAGCAAGAACCGCACTAGATGAGTCACTTTCCAACCAGAACCTGGACCAATTGTGGCTAGCAGCATATTCTATAGCAAGCATAAGACCTGTGAGCTCCGCCTCAAAAACAGTCCCTAAACCGATGTTACTAGAAAATCCGCCCAGAAAAGCACCTGTGTGATCTCTAAAAATTCCGCCACAAGAAGAATTAGAACCAATAACAGAGCCATCAGTGTTCGCCTTTAACCAAGTGATGGAAGGGGGCTGCCAAATAACTAGAACAATATCTCTAACACGCCGGTAGGATGGGGGAATTCGTAGACTGTTTAGCAGTGCAACATCGCCGACAACGCAATTACCTGTAGAATGTATACCGGACATAGTCACCAAAGTGGAGATTTTCTCCAAAGTGTTATGCAAGTTAATTTTGGAGGAGCTGAACCGGATTGTATTTCTAGCCAACCAAATAGTGTGCACCGTGTGGATTATAGCGGCTGCAAAAACATCTGACACTTGGGAGCTGCATCTATGCGGTATGCACTCAAGCAGAGAAGAGTAGGACAACAGGGAAAAAGAACAATTAAGTTTCACACCCAGCCATCTCCAAATTGAAGCCGCAAATGGACAATCAAGGAATAAATGAGAGGATGTTTTAGCATGTTTGTAACAGAGAACACACACTGAGACTATAGTACAGCCACGCGTTCGCAAGTTATCATCCGTGGGCAGCTTGGATAACATTAAACGCCAGAAAACAAAAGAGTGCGACGGTGGGATGCAAGTGCGCCAAATAACAGCCGGCCAATTAAGTCTAACCAGGGGAGGCCGCAAGAACATATGCGCCATCCTAGCATTGAGAATGTCGTCTGCTACATTATGTTTTAGTGCCCTTGTAAACATGTTCCAGCACCAAACACTGAGAAGATGTAAAAATAACTGTAAAATCAACTTCCGGGCCCCAAACCGCCCAAAGGTTAGGAATAAGAGGATCCCTTTTATTCAAACAGTATTTAGTAACTCGTATATTGTTCCAAAACCAGCTTGGAATTGAATCATACAAAACCATAGGTTCAGCAATAAATACTAAAGAAGGAGTATTTAAATGACACATATCTCTAATGTTCCAAAAAATAACCTTCATTTAGAGGTTGGAATATGACCCTGTGAACGGGTTTTGGTTTGGAAATCCACCTTTTGCTTATTCAATTTTTTCTTTTGAGACTTGGAAATCACGGGGGTAAAAGGCACCTCTATGGCAGCCGCCTTTTCTAACCATGTTTGCATAAAATCCATCTCAGTCCGTAAAGTATGGTCAATATTAGCATTAGGATCTGCCGCTATAGAGGAGACATCTAAAGTCCGGACTGACGTTAAAATTGGTTCAACATTTATAATTTTCGTACGAACAATTTCATCTGTAACATTGTCGAGTTGCATACTTAAAGAGTTTTGAGACAAAGCAAAGTTACTTACCGTGTCTGAAGGAATATCACCTGGCTGCTCCAAATTCTCTTCAACATCAAAATGATGTGCATTTAAATTATCCACCTCAAGGATTTCTTGTTGAACGTGATCAACGTCATGGTGCTTCTCTGCCGTGAGAGAAATGTCCTGCTGAATGGGGACAGGGGCAGGGACAGTCGTGTCTATATGATGTGGTGATGGAGATAGAGTAACCTCTGAAGTCGGTTCTGGTGGTGGAGGAACCTGTGTTGTTGGTTCTGGAGGCGGGGGCACCTCTGGTGTTGGCGTTGCTTGATGAGGGCGAGCGAATGCAAGAGATGACCCTATGCCGGAAGGGTTTTCAGTAACAGGAATCCATGTCTGCTTTTTTTTTTCTTCTGGTTTCTTTCCTTGTGCAACTGCTTGTTTGTGACCGTTAATGTCCTGTCGGGGATAAAGCCACCTGCAAGCTGTGACGTCATGGCCGATGTTTTAGCAGTGTGAACAAAAGTCTGGGAGCCAGTCATAGGCCACCTCGACATTAAAAGAATATCCTTCCCTTTCCACCGTAATTTCGTGAAACATCTTGCGGGAAAAATCCATATCGACTAAGATGCGGGCATAATGTCCATAGAGTCTCTTGGTCGTTGCATTGTCAATAATTAGCGGTGTGCCCACGGCGCTAGCAATTTCTCTTAGCGTCCTATCCATCCAGTACTCTTGTGGCAATTCCATCAAACGAATCCACACTTGAGCATAAGTATTACTTTGCTTATTCATGTTAAAATCCTTGGTCCATTCGAATAATCTCAGAATCCCCGGCTTGAGATTGACGGTTCCTGAGGCCCATACCATGCACAAATCTGTGTCACTGGAAAAGGTGAATTCAAAATATCCTCTCCCTAGAGGTCTCATACTCCATTCACCAATTGTATTCCACTGTTTTTGTAATTTTAGGTGAATATCCTTGGTGGTGTAGGGCTTGTCTCCCTTGTTTAACACCAGTCGACCCCGAAGGTTATGCTTGCAAATCTCCAGACCTTTTTCATAAGTTTGCTGCGTAATTGTGATGCTAACAGATTCCCCTCTAATTAAAGGCTTGGGCATATTATCATTAGAGGCAATATTTGGTGTGGTCGCAAGTGCTTGCGCGAAAGAAATACGTTGCATTATTTTTGGAGGTGGAGCGACCACCATTGCTGCTGAGATTGGTGGTGTTGAAGGAGTAGTCAACTCAGCCTACCAGTCAAATGGCATGGCTGCAGCCGTGAAAAAAGAGAAGTAGAAGACTCAGGCTGAGAGTTACCGAAACTAGGTTTCGAAATTATGGGCCACACGTGTATCAGCCTTTGTAACGCCGTGAAGCATTAATGCGGCTGCGAGTACCCAGATTTATCAATCCCTACAATCAGCAAGCAAAAAGACGGCGGAGGAATCAGCCTTGGTGGTGGTTCCGATCAGGCTAGCGGGAGCCCTGTCAGAGGTCGCGATCGCAAATCTCTATCAATTATTGTTAGAGACCAATCATTCTAAATATCCACAAAAACATCATACATACACATACACATATTTAAATTAAAATGGAAGGCAAGAAATATCTTTTTCCTTATGATTTAATGATCAAGGCCTTTTCATTCTAAATAATTACATGACACATTTTAACCTTTATAAAATCATTTTAATTTAAATGATATTAATTACTCTTAAATTGCTTTATCATTATTATCCTTAATAAAAAGAAGAAAAAAAACTAATATTTAAGAATTATATTAATTATTAAATTATTAATTATACAAATACTTGAAACTTTCGTGTTAGTATAATTCATTTTGCCTCGTTAAAAATACCAAATACGTGGAATTTAGAAAGATAAAAAAAAAGACATGACATTGAGACAAAAGATTTAAAAAATACAATTTTTGATTGAAATGGTGCATGGAATTGCTTGCAAATGCAAGCTATTTTTGGGATTGATTGAAGCTTTTGATACATTCATTCTATTGAAGAAACTATGATAAGTGAAAAACAGTCATAGTAAAACAGGATGATGTTAAGATGTCTTCTTATTAGAAAAGGTTTGTCAACCTTAGATGATGTGAACCAATTGCATGCAACCTTTACAGTGATGTTTAACATGTCCGGAAATGTGCTTAAAAGCATCAATTAAGATTCATCAAATAAGATTTCATGTGTAATATACCCATTGTGCAAGACAAATATTCATAAAATAAATATAGATAAAGGCAAAATCAATTTATTGAGATTAGCTTTTCGACATTATTTTCTCCATCTTTTCAACCTGATATTGTTTTGATAGCTGAACCTTGGATTAGATATGATTAATTTCCCATAAGGTGGCTTCAAAGATTAGGGTTGAAATATTTTCTGTCAATAATAGGAATAATTTAATCCCTAATCTTTGGTGCATTTGTGCTGTTAGACTGAACCCTATTATTTATGACATAACTGATCAGTTTGTAGCTTTTAATGTCATTGAGCATGATAAATCTTTTGGTATAGTAGCAGTTTATGCCTCAACCAGTTATATTAAAAGAAGACAGTTGTGGAATGACCTCACTAACCTTCAAAATAGTTTTAACTTGCCTTGGTGTTATTTTGGTGATTTCAACACAATCCTTGAAGCCAGTGAACATAGAGGTAGAGTAGCCCCTGCCAGACTGTCAATGTCTGATTTTCAACCTTGGACCAGCATCAATGATCTTTTGCATCTTCCTACTAGAGGTGTTTTGTATACATGGCACAATGGTAGATTGGGAAGAGGCCTTGACTGAGAGGAGACTGGATAGAGCTGTCTGTAACCAATCATTGTTAGATGCTTGCTCATCTGTCACCTGTTCATCCTTAAATAGATTAAGTTCTGACCACTTCCCCTTGTTACTGGAATTTCAATTTACTGATTGCAGCTTCAAATATCAGTTTAGATTCATGAAGATGTGGTCCCTTAATGATGATTGCAGAGATTTAATTGTGGATACTTGGAATCAATCAATTATTGGCTGCCCTATGTTTGTTCTCAATACAAAGCTGAAGTTATTGAAGAACAAGTTGAAAGTATAGAATAAGGAAAGCTTTGGAAATGTTCACAACATATTCAAGGAGGCTGAAGCAAAAGTTACTGATATCCAACATGCTATTGATATGTCAGGCTACACAGATGATCTTATGAAGCAATAGATAGCAGCTCAGAAATGTATGGAAGGTGCTCTTAAGATTCAAGAGTGGTTTTGGCAAGAAAAAGCTAAGATTAACTGGCACACTGATGGTGATAGAAACACTGGTTACTTTCATAGGATTACCAAAATCAAAAATGCCACCAAACTCATATCCTTTCTTAGAATTGATGATCAAATTACAACAAACCAAACTCAAATTTCAGAACATGTTGTTAACTACTTTAAAAATTTATTCTGCACTAACCCTGTTGTTTTATAGGACCAGTTACTTGTGGAGGAAGTCATCCCTCAACTTGTTGATGAGAACTTGAATGCCATGCTGACTATGATTCCTTCTCATTCATAGAGTAAAAATGCAGTCTTTGCCTTGAATATTGATGGTGCTCCTGGTCCAGATGGTTTTGGTGCCTTCTTTTTTTCAAACTTATTGGGACATTATTTCTATTGATGTGATAAAGGCAGTTTTGGAGTTTTTCACTAACAGTTGGTTGCTTCCCAATTTCAATGCAAATACATTGATTCTGATTCCTAAGATTCCTAATGCAGACACAATTGATAAGTACAGACCTATAACTTTGGCAAATTTCAAATTCAAGATCATCTCCAAAGTGCTTGCAGATAGGTTAGCTAAAATTATGCCTGGCATTGTTTCAGATGAGCAAATGGGTTTTATTCAAGGCAGGAACATTAAGGACTGTATTTGTATGGCTTCTGAGGCAATTAATCTTCTTCACAACAAATCTTATGGAGGTAACTTGGCCATTAAGATTGACATTTCTAAAGCATTTGATACTCTTGACTGGAAATTCTTGTTATCTGTTTTAAAAGGTTTTGGCTTCAATGAAACTTTTTGTAAATGGATAGATGTTATTCTTCACTCAACAACTCTCTCTATTAGTATTCATGGGGAACAAAATGGTTATTTTCACATGCAATAGGGGAGTTAGGCAGGGTGACCCTTTATCACCTCTATTGTTTTGTTTGGCTGAGGATGTTTTGAGTAGAGGTATTAGAAAGCTTGTGAATGGTGGTAAGGTCAATTTGATTAAAGCCACCAGAAATGTCACCATTCCTTCACATAGTTTCTATGCTGATGACATTATGGTCTATTGCAAAGGCAACTAGTCTTCTTTATTGGCCCTCAGAGATTTATTTCAAAGGTATGCCTTAACTTCTGGTCAAGTGATCAGTGCTAGGAAATCTACTATGTTCTCTGGTTCCATATCATCAATGAGATTGGCCCAACTTGCTGCTTTATTTGGTTTTAATATTGTTCAGTTACCTTTTACTTATCTTGGATTCCCCATCTTCCAGGGTAAGCCTAAAGCTGCCTATTTTTACCCTATCATGGACAAAGTTAAGCTTAAGCTGTCAGCTTGGAAGGCATCTTTGCTTTCCATAGCAGGAAGAGTTCAATTGGTGAAATCTGTTGTCCAAGGCATGTTGATTCATTCTATTACTGTTTATTCATGGCCTGTTTCCCTGCTTTGAGACATGGAAAAATGCATCAAGAACTTTATCTGGAGTGGGGACATTGGAAAGAGGAAGCTTGTTACAGTCTCTTGGAAGAAGCTTTGTAAACCCTATGAAGAAGGAGGATTGGATATAAGATCCTTAATCAAGTTAAATGAAGCTTCCAATTTGAGAATGTGTTGGAATATAGCTAATTCAGATGCTGTTTGGGCTAGAATCATCAGAAGTAGAACTATCAAAGATGGCAAAATCATTAAGCACCACATTTTTTCCTCAACTTGGAGTAGTGTGAAGAGTGAACATTCAGTTATTTTGGAGAACACTATCGACATCATTGGTGATGGTCACAACATCAATTTCTGGACAGACAGATGAGGGGGGACCTCCTCTTTGTGATATTTTGCAAATTCCCCAAAACTTACAACCTTTTCTTGTTTCAAAAGTTAGTGACTTCATTGAAAACTTTCACTGGCATATTCCATCACAATTGCAAATCATTTTTCCAAATCTGAGAAACCTTGTGGAGCAAGTTACTATTCCTTTGGAGTTTAAGCCTGACAAACATGTCTGGGTCAAATCAACATCTGGTGATCTCACCCTCAAGGAAGCCTATCTCTTTAAAGAACATCATCATCCAACAATTCATTGGGCCAAAACCATCTGGTGTGCTGACATCCCACCCTCCAAATCTCTGATAGCATGGAGGATCATGCATGATAAGCTCATAGAAAGAGGCTGCAATCTACCATCAATCTGTAATCTTTCCTCCAATCACAATGAAACCACTTTCCATATTTTCTTTGACTGTCCCTATGCAGTCAGAATATGGACTTGTTTTTCTATAGCTATCAATATCAATCTACACTTTAATAATATGGAAGACATTTGGAAATTATGTGATAGATGCTGGAGTCCTCAGTGCAAGGTGGTGATCAAGGCAGCTATCATCAACATTTTGGCAACTATCTGGTTTGTAAGGAACCAAGCAAGATTCAATAACAGAAAGATTAATTGGAATTCTGCTACCAACCTCATCTCATCCAGTGTATCTCTCACAGGAAACTGCACCAAGTTAACTTCCACTTCCTCAATGATTGATTTTCAGGTACTCAAAAAGTTTAACATCCATATTCATCCTCGTAGAGCTCCGGTGATAAAGGAAGTTTTGTGGTCTCCTCCTCTTCACAACTGGATTAAAGGCAATTCAGATGGTTCAGCTACCTCTACATCTTCAGCTTGTGCTATAATATTTAGAAATTCAAATTCTGATAGTGTTCTCTGTGTTGTTGAGAATCTTGGTGCTGGCAGTGCTTTTATTGCTGAATTATATGGTGCTATGAGAGCTATTGAGATAGCTCACCAAAGGAACTGGACCAATTTTTGGTTAGAAACTGACTCTATGGTTGTAGTGATGGCCTTTGCTAATGATACTATAGTTCCTTGGAACTTAAGTAATAGGTGGTGCAATTGTAAAAAATTAACTTTAAGCATGAAATTTGTGATTTCTCATATTTTTAGAGAGGGGAATCAATGTGCTGATTCTCTTGCAAACATAGGCTTTTCTATTCAAGGTTTGTTTTCTTGGGAAACAGCTCATGGAGAAGTTTTATGTCATATTGGTAGGAACAAGCTTGGGCTTCCAAGCTTTAGATTTATGTCCTTTTGAGAGTTTTGGCTTTAGTCCCCCATCTTTTGTATGTTTTCTCTTGTTAATTGAAGTTTAGAGGTGTCAGTCTTCTTGCTTCCTCTTTCTGTTTAAAAAAAAAAGATTAGCTTTTCGACATATCAATTCATTAAAAATTAACCTAAGATATCTAAACTCTGACGTCTTGATTCTATATCAAATACAAAACATTGGCTTCACTAAAAATTATATTGTTGATGTTGAACATCTTCAAGTCGTAGAACGTAGACACATGCTCTCCAATGGAACCCTGAGAAAGTAGCATTAGCAATAAACAATTAGATAGAAATAAAAATAAAATCAACCCCATAATCTACAACCAAGTGATTAAACTTATATGATTTTAAAACAAATAAAATACTTGTTTTTACGTAAAAAATTCATGGGGGGAAGAGACACATGCAAATAATGTAAAACAAAGTGTCTATATATAGAGAGAAAAATCATTGCGTAATCAATTTTGATTGGTTGGTGAAAACTAAATGAGTCATGGTCCATCTTGATTGGCTAATAAAAAAATAAATGAGTCATAATTCAATTTGATTGGATGATAAGAAAGCATTAAATGAGATGTAGAATGTGAAGTTGCCACATACACTTGCAAAATGAGTCATGATCTATTTTGATTGGTTAATACGAAAATTATGAGTCATGATTCATTCTAATTGGTTGATAGAAAAACATTAAATGCACCTTTCAATATAAGCTTGTCATGTGTACTATCAAAATAAAATAAGGGAAATGTTTATAGTAGCGATCACATTGATATTGAATCTATAGGAAATTTAATGAAAATGTTGAATATTTTAAATAAATATATATTTCAAATTTTTAGCCAATTGTTTGGCTTGATGAGAATCCTCAAAGGGTGCGTTTGTTTCAAGTTACATTCATAGATTATTGGAAATAAAATGATAGAAATAAATTTGCCTATATTTGTTACAAGTTTACTAAATCTTATTCCCGGGTATAAAACATATCCGGGAATAGAAATTTTTCCCAAAGAAAATGGCGGGAATAAAGTTCCCATGAAGATGAGAATAAATTCATACGTAATTACCTATTATAATCTCTATTTTTATGGTTCTCGAGAATATTATAATGTTAAGCAAATATCTTTTTTCTAGATACCTTAGAATAAAATTCTCATCTTTATGTTTTAAGAGAATGTTATTCCTAAAAATAAATTTGGTAAACTTAAAACAAACCGTATGTATGTTGTGTAATAATATTTACAATTTAAGCCCTTTTATATGTGAAGGTGATTTGGAATCCACTTAAACTGCCACATCTTTGTTTAATATCGCACGTCATCACATATAGCGGTTTGAAGTTATGAGGGAGATTATAATAACTCATGCATAACGAATTTAAAAACTATTGTGCAGTTTTTTAAAAATTGAAGAACTAAATTGAACAATTGTTACAAAATCAAAGACCGGATTGCTTACGGAGGAAATTGCACTGACCTCCCCCAAAGTCTATATAAATAAAACAAACACTCCCTCTATTTTAAAAATAGACACAAACCTCCCTTAAATTCTAATAAAATAAATAGAAACACCCCTCTTCTCTTAACATTGTTTAATTTCTCCGTTAAAGTAGAAAAGAAAACTGAAAAAGTTGAAGGCCACACTATCTTGAGCATGGAAGTGATCTTTCCATTGTTAAAGTCGTTCTTCTCTCACACAACACCTTGAAAAGCACTTTATTAATTCACAATAGCCAAATGAGTGCTTCCAAACTCCAATATTGATGAATTACATTGATTTCCCATTCAGCGATCCATTCTTCTTGTTTTTTTTAAAAATAAATCCATTCTTCTTGTTCTTTACACTATCAGCCTCCATTTGTGATCCCTCCACTATATCCACCCCACACAATTGAAACCCAAAACCTTAGTTTAAATATTGCAATTTAAGAAACTCTCTTGTGTCTGAAATGAAAAAGAGTGAGGATGATACCATCCCAAGGTATAAAGAGAACGAAACAATTAATTGAATTAGTTCAAGTCATCAATACTTAGTCTAATGTCTGAGAGAGAACAAGGTTTTTAATCGGTGTTTGTTGGAGAAAACCAAGACAGTATAAATTGTAGAATGTGGAGGATAATAAGTTTTTTGGAAAAAATAAATGGACAGAAGTTTAACGGAGTGAAACTGTGGGGGAGGTCTATGATGAAAAAGAAAATAGAGGGGATGTGTGTTACATTTAGACAAACTTTAGGAGAGGTAGGTGGATTTTTCCCTTTATTATATGACTTTGTATCTAAAACATATGAAAAACTTAATTAAAATAAAAATAAAAATAAATTTTTTTTTTTTGCTAAGCAGGGAGAAAGACAGACATCAGGAGGCCACACCGACATCCCAACTAGGTTGGCACCCCGGGAAGCCTCCGTCCTATGCCCGCCAAACTCTAAAATTTTATTAAGAAAAGGGAAAAAATATATACAAGGAGAGGGGGGGATTAGGCCAAAACCCTCAAAGAAAAAACAAAAGAAAACATAAAAAACCAACTACGGAAATCTATAGTTGGGCAAGCCAATTCTGTCTCGATAGAAATCCATATGCAACTCCGCTGGAAACGTGTCTAACCAAACAGAACCCTGAACGCAGACATTCCAATTTAACAGATTCATTGGGCAGTTGGAGGATCACCTCCCTTTGAACGGGTTTTATAATGCGGCTTTTCGAGGACTTGTTTTTTCATAGCTTGCTGCTGCTTCTTTGAGAGTACTTGCGTGAATCCTTCTGCAGCGGTCCGTTGGTCGTATTCTCGGATTCTAGCCCATAATTCCAAACCACTCTGTATGTTTTTGCTAGGATGTGTTTCGTGCTGCACAATAGGAACAACATCATGGGGGGCGCTATCTATCAAATTAACATCAGTATCCACATTTGCTGAATCAGTATCCACATTTGCTGAAGAGGTAGCCATTGTGGAGCCGGCAGTGTCTGTATGTGGTGAAATCGTGACTTGATAGTCTGTTGTCTGCTCTGCTGCCATTTCAATTTCAGTATCAACAAGATCAGTTGCTGAAGCTTCTTCAAAACTTGGTGTAATATTATGAACTGGAGAAACAATCTCTTCTTGTGCATCAAAGTTCTCAACATTTTCAATATTTTCAGCAGCGGTTCCAACATTAGAAACAAGGGGCGAGCTATTAATAGGTTGAACCGTAACTTCCAATCCCTCCTCCTCAGTGGTGTGTTCCTCATTATGCTTATCAAGTGTCACAAGTTCTAACACGGGAATCTGCTTAGGAAGCGTCCCTTGAGGAATATTATCCCTGACATCTATTGCTGCCGTACCTTCAGTAACCTTATGCATCACCTCCGTGGCTGAAACTTGTTTAACCACAGGGACATATTGACTTGAAAAAGAAGCACCTTTGTCACCGCGAGGCTGCTGTGACACATTCTTAGGACCGGCTGCCACCTTGGATTTACCTCGATTCTCTTTGCTCATGTCTGGGTGCAGCCACTTACATGTCGTTACATCGTGCCCAATAGCATAGCAGTGGTGACAAAAAAAAGGACGACGTTCATATTGTACTTCTGCTTTGAATGCAAACCCCTCCCGTTCCACAAGGATTTCATCGAATATCTTCTTCGAGAGGTCAATATCCACTAAGATGCGGGCATAATGACCAAACACCCTTTTACAAGTCGTAGCATCAATAGAAATAGGAGTACCAACGGCACTAGCTATTTCCTTAAGGGTTCGTTCACGCCAATACTCCTGGGGCAGAGCGACAAGTCGAATCCATAAGGAGGCGTGAGTTTGTTTCTGAGTATCATGATGAAAGTCCTTTGTCCACTGAGAAAGACGAAGCAGACCAGGTTGGAGAGAAACACTACCCGCAGCCCAGATACGAGTAAGATCAGTCGAATTCTGAAAGAAAAAATCATAGAAACCACGTCTGAGAGGGACCAACTTCCATTCATGCACCATTTTCCAAATTTTGCCTAATTTGGTGGCCAAGTCACGCGCCGTATAGGGTTTGTTGCCCTTAGACAATGTAATACGACCCCGTAAAGCATACTGGCAGTCAGCTAGGCCTTTTGTGTATTCATCTTGGCCAATTTTAATTGAGAGTGTGTCGCCCTTCAGGCAAGGAGTCGGAAGAGGAGTGTCATCGACAGCACTGGATGAGGTACCTCCTAACACCGCAACAAAGGACTTGGGTAGAGGTGTTACATTCTGATCAGACACGGTAACCGCAAGCGAGGAGCGCACAATACTTTGAGAGGGTGGAGCCTGAGAAAGCGTTCGTGGAGATGGAATTGGAGGGGCTAGTTCCGCCTGCCAGTCGAACATGGCAGGCAGGGAGAGAAGAGGCTAATTAATCACGCAAGGAAGTGGAAAAAAAAGCACCAAAATCAATCACGTAAGGTAATGATTGTTGGGAGAACAAAACAACCCACAAGTGAATTGCTTTTCTGTTGATACAATTGAATAACTCCAATTCCCCAATTGGATGGAAAACGTGAAGGCCACTTCTACCAAAGCAATTATCTAATGAAGCTTATTTCAAAGAAAATGGTATAACAACAATTGTATATGAATGAGAATAATTGATTCGTGCATGTACAAATCAACAACCACGTTCTTAGAGATCACGTGAATGTTAATTGTCCAACCAATAAACACAAGTTGAATTTGCTCACCGATAAGGAGATGAAGAACGCAGCTGATGAACGACGTTCATATCAAAATAATTTTATTGAAGTACTTTATAACTTTAAAAAAGTTCTCATTTTAAAATTTTGTTTAATCTTAATATGTGTTGGGTCGACGCTAATATGATATTCGTCTTTAATAAATAAGGAAAAGAAAATCAAACAACACTAAAAAAAAGTTTGAATTAGATTATCAAATGGACGACGAATTATTAAGAAGATCCTAAATTTTATTATCAGACTTTATTTACCTCATCGTAAAAAGTTGCGGTTACTATGATTATTTCTTTCTCATACCTTTCCAAAAAAAAATCTTTCTCATATAAAAAGAAGGGTTAACAACAACAAAAAAAGATTACATAATGGACAAACAAAAGTCAAACCTTTTTTTAGAGAAACATCCCCTTTACTTTTTTGTCGTTACTTGTTTAAGAAAAAAAATGAATTCCTAAAAAAAATAGAAAAAAAATGAAAAAAAAAAGTCGTTACACATGTTTTCTAGCACACGCAGTTTACTGACTCATTGACAGAAGAGAAACAGCCGTATTTCCATGTTCCTTTTATAAACAATTTGACACTCATTTTTGTCTTCAAATCTTTATCATTGTTACAAAACCCTGACTCATTTCATTTCATTTCATTTCATTCATATTCCTTGGTAAGGATCTATTTGCTTACAATCACCAAATATATTTACCTTGTTCATCATTTTTACTAATGTTATGTCATATTAATCGATTTTGCATTTTGTTTAAATGTCCAGTACACCATAATTCTGTTTCTGAGATACACACGTTAAATCGACATATGTTTTGATAGTGCATGTTTGAATTCACTTTGTATATATTTGAATTCTTTTGTTTATGTTTTGTTTAAGCGTTTATATATACAATTCATTTGAATATATTAGTGTTTTTCTGAGTAGAATCAATTAATTTTTAGGGTTAATTCTAACTTGATTATGGGATTTAGTGATTTTGCCTCAAAACATGAATTTTAGTTTGAAATCTATTGTTTTATTCACTTTTATGTGAATGTATTTTATGAAATCGATTCATTCAAAATCAATTCTATTCTATTGTTAAAATAAACATAATTATCTTTCCAACACCTCATTAGTTGTCATTTTTGTAGATTCGTTGAATATTTTTATTTGTATATGTTGAAATTGATCCCTATAATCTTTACTCTTTACATAAAATATAAATGAAGTTTATTTCGCGCTATACATTGAGATTGCTTTGCAACTGGAACGCTGAATGGTGATTATTTTAGGTCAACAGGAAGGCATAGTAGAATGGCAGAAATACAAACGATGTGTCGAACTAGAAGTGATGTATCAGTAGTAGGCGCGACGGAGACACTTCGTGCTCAACAGCAACTTTTGCAAAAGTTGTATGTGGAGTTGGATGAGGAAAGGGATGCTTCAGCCACAGCAGCAAGAGAGGCAATGGACATGATACTGCGTTTACAAGGAGAGAAGGCCGTGGTGGAGATGGAGGCAAGTCAGTTCAAGAGAATGGCAGAAGAGAAGATAGGCCATGCCGAAGCCACCCTCGAAGCTTTTGAAGAACTTTTGTACGAAAAAGAGATGGAAACTGCATCTCTAAAGTTTCAATTACAGGCTTACAAGGACAAACTTGTGAGCTTAGGATGTGATCTCAATGCAAGTGAATTTCAGTATGTGCAATCAAATACAAGTGATCAAAACGGGAGCCCGGTTATGAGAAGGCTAAAGTCACTGCCCCCGATTCCCTTTAAAAAGATTCTGACTCTGAGAGAGAGTGTTGATCGGAAGGGGAAAAGATCACAGGCTTCAGCTCGAGTTTCGGGTGACCAGGAACCTAACTTGGTGTGCGAAAGTGGAACTCTAGATTCATATTGGAACAAGATAAGAATGTTACATGAACAAGTGAAACTGATTTCAGATTCTAACAACATAGGAGCAAACTTGAGAAATAAAGGAGGGAGATTATGTTCAATATTATCACAAGCTAGTAGTAAGATAAACTCTGAATGTGGCCAAACAAACAAATTGAACTCTACCAATTCAGATGAAGTAGTAAATTGTTGTGAAAGTACACCCGCCAGTACAACATTTTCTGACCATTGTTGCTCGACTAATGTTCACGATGTATTTGAAGTCCCACAAGCCACCGGAAAGCATGAATGCAGTTATAACGAAGGGAGAAGAAAGCTCGAGAAAGGGAATTCTGTGACAGATATTAGGTTAACAAAACTAGAATCTGTGTCTGAGGGAATGGTTGAATCACATTTTAAACATGATGCAGACAAGGGAAAGGGAACGGTGACTATCGCTGGCCAGAAGAAAGAAAGGATGGGTTTCGATCATAATTCTCAACATGAAGTTGATCAGAGAATTGTTAGGCTTCAAAGGCAGAGAGCTAGTAGAAGGTATCATGACATCACACGTGGCTTTGAATCAGGGTATGGTGAAGAGCAGTTGAGGCTTTTGAAGGACATAAAAGTTGAACTGAAATTAATACAGTCAGAGATGAGAAGTTTGAAAACCAAAAAGTCCACCCCTGTGGATGATATTGTGTCTTTTGAAGTTCTCCAAGAGGTAATGTATATAATCTGGTGTTTGAGTTGAGATACAAAACATAAACTCCTATGCCTACATACATGCATGATTTTTTTTTTTTTTTTAATTTGATAACATTATTAGCATACACCCTAGTCAAAGGTATTGGATTTTTTTTATGAATTCTTGAATTGTTGGTGTTTTTTCTATCCTTTGAAATACAAATAACTAATGGTTAATTAATTTATATGAACAGGCAATGTTGCACTTTTGGCTTTGATCAAGAAACTACAGAATGAACATCTCATGCCACCTATAAACTCACTTCGTCATATGCTTTCTCTACACACATATTTATGTTGGATGTGGAAATATGTCTACATTTCCATACAGACATTATGTACATTAGACACACTATGTAGGCAATTTTAATGTCTTGTAGGTTTAATAAAGTCTCCTGTTTTCCTTGTTTTGAAAGATAACAAATAATTGAGTGCCCTCAACTCCTGAAGGTTTCTGATTACTAAGGTTTATGGGATTTCTCAACATAGTTTCACTGCTGATTATATAATTCTCAACAAGATAATAACCAACAAGAAAAAATGGCATACTCATATTCATCTCAACTCCCACATTGAGATGTCAACGGAACGAGGCGAGAGCAATGAGTACTTTATGCTCTCTGTCCTTTGTCAACTAACATGCTCACCATCCTTGACCTTGTCTCCATTTTGCTCCTAACCAACTCTCGACCTAACCTCCTACAAACATTATACCACCTATGGCAAGCGAAGGCAAAGGTGACAAATAGATGACTATAAAGATTTGACCGGATCTCCACAAAATACACACAATGTACCACTATAATATCAACGATAACACTATTACTTAAGAGATTCTGATAGGTAGGAACACTATTTTGGAACATCTGCCAATAAAAAAGATAATTACTTTGGAGGGGGCCAGACTTTTTCCAAAACTTAGCAAGAAGTTGGACCTCCTTCTCATGTTGCGTTCTCTCCATGTTGCGCTCATCTGACAAACAATAAAGAATGTTTAATATATATTACTTGATATAATGAAAAGAAATTTTCAATCTTTATCATTATCTTCCTCCAACAATAAAGAATGTTTAAATTAGATCTATACCAAATAAACATTTAAATATAAGCATTAATTGGACTATAATATAACAAATTTTGGCTAAAACATCTATTTGATATTTATTTTTTTTTATTAAAAATGGTACATATATCTTAATACATTGAATTATTTTTTTATAGGTCATTTTTACATTAGAAATTTTTTGTAGGTTGTTTTACATTAGAAAACTTGAAAAATGGTTACAAGTCTCCTTATTCTTGTTAATTATTATTCACCAAACTACGTGTTAGTGTTATATATATATATATATATATAGGGTTTTCCCAGAAGCCACCAATGAAGGTGCCTTTTAACAACCTACACCTCAAGGTATGATTTTTACTTTTTAGTTATAACTTTGCTTAAATACACCTTCATAAAAATTAGTTGGTGTCTTTTAGCAAATGCTCATAGAATAACTTGGTAAACGACACCTTCATAAAATGTGTCTTCTAACAAAACTCACACATATATATATATATATATATA
>Ga0315914_1004438_pt1 | contig 21003 bp, 8 predicted proteins | sample MpolenodulesMG_FD_203920 | JGI IMG/M metagenome (GOLD analysis project Ga0315914, IMG submission 203920) | Medicago polymorpha root nodule microbial communities from Los Angeles, California, United States - elongated nodules | ecosystem: Host-associated > Plants > Roots > Nodule | place: USA... | reverse complement strand
TATGATCTTCATTGAAGCTTACAACTTGCCAGAAATCATTTGCACTCCTCTTACTAATCCTCAAATGAAAAGGGCAATCAGGCATACACTTTACAACCAAGTATTCTTTTTCATTTTTCTTGAGCTTTAAATTTTTGCTAGTCTGCAATGCATATTTCTCAATTGTAGCCTTTGCTTGCTTTTTATTGTTAAACTTCAAACCCTTTTCAAGCTTAACACGGGCAGTCCCATCACCCATCTTAAAAATTGGATAGTTTTTACCAAGCTCTTCATCTTCACTCTCTGGTGGAGTGTGTAAATCATCGGAATCTTCATAGTGCTCATCTTGAAAATCAGCTGTAGTTGTAGGAGTATCCAATGATTTGGGATCTACATTATTAGTAACCAAGCAAAATGTTTCAGGTGGAAAAGTAACACTCAAATCAACACACTCATCCACTCCACTATCATCAAAGTAACTATCATCATCGTCGTCGTCTTCCTCTTCACTTGCAATATAATTATCATCTTCTTCCTCCATGTCTTCCTTGTCCAACTCATCATCATTTTGTCTACCTTCACAAGCCCTAAAAGACAATAAATATTCCCATAGTAAACCAACACAAGACAATAATCAAAAACATTTTATTTGGACCACAACAAGCAATAAAAAACTCCCCATAACAAACAAGGACAACAACAAGCAATAAGAAACTCCTTATAAAAAACAAGGATTGCAATAAAAAACAAGGACCACAACAAGCAATAAAAAACTCTCCATAATGGAACAAAACACATAAAGTTACACAAGGTATTAAGGTAGTTTTGTGGGCATTGACACAAGATTTTGATCAACTTGAAGTGAGAATGAAAAAGTCCCTTGATTGCAATGTACATTTGTTATCATCACTATATTGTTCTTTACTTTTAATAACAGGTTGAAGAATCTAGGATCTAGATGGTGGTTGCAATTATGGAAATCCAACAATGTTGTTCAAGCCTCATTCAACAAAGAGCGATGCACTTTTTTTTATTGAAATCAAAGTGAGAGCAATTTCTTTGTTTAATTTTTGTATATTTGTGATCAGATTTGTTTTTGAAATGCCTTGCTATCTACTTTGATATTACTTCTCTTATTGAGACTGAAAATTGAGTTCGTTAAGCACATTTTTGTGCAGAGATAATCTGAACAGAGTCATATTCTGCACACTTTTATGTTGCACTGCTTGAAGTTTAAATAAGAATCCAATAAAAAGTATATTTTGACGGTACATCCATGAACTTTGTGTGGCCTTCATTCTTTTGTTTTTTACACATAAGTATATAGCAGAGTATGCATGCTTTGAATTTATGATTACAATGAAGTTTATTATACTACATGATGTGCTATTCTTGAATCCTATTGAGTCATGGTTTTGCTAATCCAATGCTATTTTTGAAATCCTTTTTCAGTGTTATTCTTGAGTACTAAAAGTTCTATTGATTAGTAGACTAATCAGGCATATGGTAACTTTAAATTAGTTATAAATTAGCCTATTTGGATCCAATATACTTTCAAAGAGAATTTGCAATCATCTCATTGAAATCATATTAGTCAATCATTACTTGAGAAATAATAGTTGTCTTTCGAACTCTATATACTTTGATTCCAATTTGCTGTTAAACAAATGCACATTTTCATTGTGAATAGGAAAGTATTAAATTATGTTCTGCAATATTTTCTTTTGCAAGTTGTTTCCCTACATAATGTTGGTGGTTTAGTGATACATGGATGATACAGGCTGCAATTGCATCGGCATTATGAGGTGGGAGTTTGTACTCCTTCGAGCAGAAATTGTTTCCATTCAGAGCAGCCACCATTTTCCAGAGAGGTTCTCTAGATATCTACATCTCCCCTTTTATATTATTAGTTCAGACTTGCTTTCTTTGCTTCTGTTCCGTGACTATGCCGTCGTTGACGATTTTGATTTGGAATAGATACTTCTTTTTTTCTCTGTCTTATTGGTTTACAGAATCACATGTTTGTAAGGATGAATCGGAAAAAGGGAAGACTTTAGATTGTAAAGCAAGGTAGCAGCAAGCTCCCAGGTAGTGTGGTATGATTTAACAAACAATATCTTCAAATTTGCATTCTTCATCAATTATTTGATGTATAATTTTGATATATATATATATCAAAAAAAGAAGTGATTCATAATATATTATGAATCACTTCTTTTTTTGAATAATTTTTGTATAGTTTTATATCAAAGAAAACTTCAATGTTATCATATTATTATTGTGGAATATGATACCACTTTCTGGTATGAGTTAAAGAGGCTATGGTTAATTAATATTAAAAATGGGATAAAAGACGCATCCACTACTCTTTAATTTGGAATGCATATTTTAACAAGAATGAGATAAAAGAATATCACTACACTTTGAAATGCATATTAGTAAAACAAGACTTTACTTAATATACCATATCGTATTTCAGTTAAAGGAAGATGGAAGTGTGTTGGAAATAAATATGATCTATAAAACATCTTATGTATACTTTCTCTCGATGATTGTTATTCATGATTTGCAATTCTTTTCTGAAATCATCTAGAACTTCATTTTCAATTTTTTGAAGAGTATAAATTTGCTTTTTCTGAAATCATTTAGAACTTCATTTTCAATTTTTTGTGAGGAGTTAGAATTTGCACAAACCAGATGTTCAAAAAAGCACTCTGAAAAGTAGTACATACGGAACAAATCTCTTCCTAAAAATTTTAAGATCTTTGAAACTTCTTATGTATAATTTCGCTATATATATTGTTCTTGATCTGCAAAAAATATCTGAAATCATTTAGAACTTCATTTTCAATGTTTTGAAGAGTAAGAATTGCTCAAACAAGATGAACAGAAAAGAAATCTGAAAAAGTATGTTGATAGCGCAGCTCATACCTGAGTTGTTGACATAGATGTGTATTCTTATCTTTTTTTTTTTTAAACAGTAAATTTTATTAAACAACCAGCACTCTGCTCAAGACGAACAGAGATCGGTGAAATTAACCGGTCCACCGGAAACCAACACACAAAAAGTATGACAAAACAACATGATATGGTTTCTAGATTCTCTCTGTTTTGTGAAATTTGAAATTATATGTAGCCTATTTATGATTATATTCATTTTGTTTTAAGATTTTGTCTATTGTTCTTATATTTGGTTGTGTACTATTTCGGTTGTATAATCCTCACTTTTTTAACTTTCATGAACTGATTAAACATGTGATAGTAACATTGATCCGAAACTTAAAAAAAAACAAGGTGAAGGTTAAGTTTAATACCAATAATATCAACCAAATTTTCATTTGATTGTAAATAATCTGTGAGCATTTCATATGCTTATGAATCTCATTTTTAGGTGAAAATAATTTATAATTTAGGCTTAAATATTGCACTCGTCCCTGCAAATATGCCTCCAATAATTCAAGATGAATTGTAGTTCTTCATCGATTCTGTGTGGTTTTTTTGTTCAAAACTGATATCTATTTTAACACTTACCTCTACATCATGGAATAACCTTTAGAATGATACCTACTTCCCTGTGGTTTTTCTTTTTGTATAAGGCTTATGATGTTCTGAATTTTCTTTTCATGAGTGAGGTGTAGTCCATGGAGCAGTTTGAAGAAATCTAATATGAGATTTCTTTAATGAAATTATTACATCATTGCATCAACCCCACCTTTTATTCACATTTCATTTATTTAATAAATAGAAGTTTACTTTAATCTGAGTCAGTGCATAATGGATGAATGATTTGGAACATCTAAAAAGGTTTAGTAGTGTATAATAGTCCAAATGTTTGCCAGCTTATTTTGGTTCTACTTTACTTGATCTCTCTTGATGAAATAAATCGTTGTCATGTTTTGTGTATATGAATAAGTATCAATCTAATTCTTTATTGTTTATCTTACTTTGATTTCCCAGCCATGTTATAAAAACATTAATTCATGTCTGTATTTTCAAATTGTAACTATAAAACAACTTATGGGGTCTCTTAAGAGGAAGCATGCTCCTTCATATGATTCTTCCTTAAAAAGGATGAGTAGTTCAAGTGGTGCATGGAGAAACACATGAGTAAATGCAAAAAGAACTTTCATGAACTATCTCATTAATTTGGTGATACAGTCTTCTATGAGAATTATTTTGGGTTTTTTCTTTTCTACTTTGCTTTTTTATTTTTTACGTTGTTCTATTGTTTTACATTGTTTATCCATTATTTATGATTGTTTCTAAATCCTCCCTAAAAGCATGGGAGGCTTACAGAATTGTGTTTTTTTATACTTATTTCAATTATTTAAATAGCAAACACTATAATAGACAAAATTACTATTGACTTAAGACTCACTTTTGTTTATCTATTCATTGGGATAATTTCAAAAATACGCCGCCAAAAAAACGAGAGGCTTTAATAATCTTCCTCCTCACAGTGTAACTTGAATCATTACTAATGATAGAGAGACAACTTTTCTTATGGGCAAACAAATAAGGCTGACCTCAATTTGGGTAACCATAATTAATTGGCTTAAGACTCTCTTTGTTTACTCATTCATTAGGATACTTTCAAACATATGCCCCAAAAAATAGAGGAGGCTTACGGAACCTTATAACTTATGTAGTCGTTTAATTATTATTGGTCAATATTGTGTAATCACTTTAAATTAAACCAAACGATACATCGGTAGATGACATCTTTATTTTCATGAAGACAATAACATTTGATTTATCTAAGAATTGCATTATATGTTTTTAATTTTGTGATATGTTAAGAGGAAACTTTTGTTAACGCCACAATAAATCTCTTTTGTTACGCCCGTGCGTGCACGGGTGTAAATCCTAGTTACAAACATGCATGCCTGATGAAAAGTTATAAATAGCAAAGAAATGAGTCACTTACCTATTGCAACCTAGCACCCGATTCAACATCAAAGACATCAAATTGTGAATAAAAAACCTTCGTCCAACTCTTCCCGGGTGTGGTATTCTAAACTTGGTTAAAAACTGCAATAAGAAGCAACCATGAATTTGTAGGTTTCACAACATGAAGTATCGCCTTCACTTTATCATTCATAATCTAATTTAGAACAACTTAATTCCTAACTACCTCAAAGGGTCCAAGACCAACACCTAGATATGCCTTGTAGGTGGAACTTATCAAAGCTGCCATTCTAGCCATTCCATGAACAATAGTAACTCGTAGTCTTCGTTCTTGCTCATAGCTGAAAGCAGCAATGAGAAAAGAGGAAAAATACATGAACTGTGAGTTAGCAAAGTGAGTTATAACCAAATTAACCAATTTGGAAATTAATATATGATATTTTATGAAAGTCATTGGTAACAATGAGCCATTTGCAAAATAAATCAAGTCATTAAGATATTTAAGAAGACTGAATAGTTTCAGATGTTACCTCTTAAGGGAAGAAGCAATGTCAAATGTAGAGCCTGATTTTGCACTTTGTTGCCATGCATTATCCAACTCCCATGCAAGTTGATATCCATCCTGTAATAAAGATAAAATATAAGCTTTCCAAAGATTATATAGCTTTCTATTTTGTGACTAGAATAATAAAACAACAATGACAACTCATCAATTGACTGTTAACTCAACATATATACCTCAATAGCCATGCATCCTCCTTGGCCCATATTTGGCTGCATGGCATGAATAGAATCACCAAGTAAGGTCACACGTCCTTTTCCCCATGTTAGTGTTGGCGTCCGATCATATATATCTCGTCGCAGAATTGCCTCTTCTTCAGTGGCAACTATCAAATCTATTGCATTATCACACCAGCCCTCAAATATCTTCAGCAACCTTTCGTTTTTCCCTGCCATGGAGATAGAATTGAGAACTTAGACATTGTAAGATTTAGATCCAATTTATTTTGTAAAAACATTTATTATTTTCATTTCTTAAACTCTGTTAGTTTTACTTCTTAACAAATAAAAAATGACTCTCGAAGTGAACAATTGCTTAGCATTTTTTAAAACTACCAAAATGTCAAAAATTCTACTTTCATTATTTCAGTAAATGCATTATTCCTAGCAATAACATTTTATTTTTCTCCAACATAGTGATGAAAATATGATGTCAAAAATTCTACTTTCATTTTTTGAAACTATTTATTTGACTCCGGCACTTCTAATATGATGAAAATGGGTCTTATTATAGAAGATTGACATGTATGCTATTGTGAATACTGTTAAGTCTAAAAATATAGTATTCACAATGGCATCCATGTCAATCTTCTATAAGAAGACCCATTTTCATCATATTAGAAGTGGCAGAGTCATAAATAAAGGTTTGGGTGGACCACTAAAATAAACTATAATATATAAACACAAAATTAAAGTTGTAATAAGCATTGTAAGTTGAAATGGAAGAGTTTGATTAAAAAGCTCTAATGGTTATTTTTAATAAAATGAATAACATATTTTACTATTGCTATAAATTATGACATTGTTTTTTTTTTATAGTAAAACTATTAATTGGAAAAAAAAATCAGTTGATAGGACAATGTAATGAAGGTTTGAAACTCCCGCAATTAGAAGGTATGTTAACCTTTACTAACTAGCCAAGTATAAGCATGACAAAAATTATTTATGCCACTTTTGGAACCGCCGAAAACTAAAACCGTTGAAAAATTGTTTATAATCTCGCAATATGGACCTATAATTTTTTAATTTATAATTTTTTTGGGTTTACCATTACACCATTTTGCGAAAAGTTGGATCAGCCAAAAACTAAAACCGCCACAAAATTATTTAAAAACTCACAAATTAAACCCATGAAATTGTTTTATTTATTTTAAATATCTTTTGGAACAATTTTAAGAAAATATCTTTAATTTATTCTCAAGTATAAATAGCAACAAAAAACCTCATTCTCTCCTTCTTCTTCTCATTACCCCAAGAACCCTAATTCAAGAAGATTTCAACCTAACCTAAGTCCTAACCCTAGCTTTCTCTCTGAAGATGGGTAGCGAAATCACACAAGAAAACATGATACCCAAACAATTACCCAAAAAATACACATTCACAGGACCAGATGTTGCTCTGCCTATGGTAATCAAACTCCAAATCAACAACAACTTCTCTGTTTTAAGAGTTTTTGTCAACCCTATGAGTAAAGTGGACATTCTTTACTGGTCTGCATTCTTGAAGATGAAACTACCAGAATCAATGCTCAAACCATGTGAAGGATTTCTCAAGGGTACTTTTGGAAAAGGTTTACCAGTCAAAGGATACATTGATTTGGACACAACTTTTGGTAAAGATGAGAATACCAAGACCATCAAGGTTAGGTACTTTGTCGTTGAGTCGCCACCGTCTGTTTCTATTTATAATGTTGTTCTTGGCTGGCCTTCTCTTAAAGATTTGAAAGCAGTACTCTCAGTAGCAGAACTCACCATAGAATATCCCGTTGGAGATGGAAAGGTCGGTGTTGTCGAGTCAGATCTCGAGATGGCCAAGAAGTGTCACGAAATGTGTCCCTATTATGTTATGTAGTACTGCTTAGAAGTAGTAGTATTTTCACTTTTCATTCTCAAGAACTAAGAAAAAAAGAAAAGTGTTTTATGTTTGAGTTTTGTCTAGCAACTATTGCTATAACAATTATGATAATTATCTTTAATGTTGATCAAACACGTTAGTTAATCGACTTGTGTTCTGTTAGATATGCAGGTTTTGATTCAATCTCTTTGTTTTTATGTTTTTGAATGTTATAGAAAATAGAACTTAATTGTTCTGTTCTGTGTGATGTTCTAACATGTTTATTAGAACATATGTTTTGTAAAATAACCAAACTTTAGTTAAGGTTGGTGGTTGAACCATCCAATTTGGTTTCTAAGGTAATGTGAAACACTGTGTCTTGATTTTATAATGGTGTGCCAATAATACTTTACATCTGCAGAGGGTATCCTCTTAAAGATGGTAAACACTTACAAGACATTTAGTTTAGAAGCACATACCATTGGGGTAGGGATGGGAATAGGCTAGGCCGAGCTAGGCTTTGCAAGGCCTGAGCCTACCTGGCCTGTCAAATTTTTGGAAGGCCTAAGCCTGGCCTGCGGCCTGTCATAGGCTTACTTTTGAGGCTTGAGCCTGACTTTCTGAAAGCCTGATACGGCCTGCTAACGTGTTTAAAAGTCTATTTCATATGAAAATCTTTAAATAAGCAAATAGATTGAATTCTCTTTTGATAATCAACATGAGTTTTTGGGGAATTTGACTATATATTGTATACTAATAAGCTGAAATTACTGAAAAGTTAACAAATTTTTATTTTAATTAAAAGTACAAAATATAATATAATAATAAATAATATTATTCATATTTATTTAAATAGGTCGGCCTAATAGGCTTAAGAGGCTTTTTAAATAGTCTGTGGCCTGACCTTTTAAGCTAAATAGGCTTCTAAAAAAGCCTAGGCCTTCTCTATTTAAGAAAAAATTCTGGCCTACCCTGTCGTAGGCTAGGCCGTAGGCCCCTGTAGGCCGGTCTGGCCTATTCCCATCCCTAATTGGGGGTATCAAAACCTCCGGCGGTAATACTTAACAACATTTATAACAACTATAATGTAAGTTAATAGCACTATGATTACTTACTTGTAATTTTGTTGAATAAATTTGGTTGGGGTTTTTAGAGAGATTTTGAGAGAGATTTGAAATTTTTTAGAGATTGAGAGAAATAATGGATGAGAGGGCTTCTGCCAGATTTGTATCAGGATCGCCTCGGTAGTTAACTACCGTTGGAATCCTCGGCACTTACCTGTCGCCGCTTCTTTCATATATTGGCAGTTAAATGTCGTCGGGGCTTTTCAGTCATTTACTGGTGTTTTTCAGCCATTGATGATGTGTCAACATCAATTTTCCTAAACAGTTACAAACTTGGCCGCCTCTCATTCCCTTGGTTGGTTTTTTACCCACTCGCCACATTCCATCTTTAATCTGTTACAAATTTTGTATATTTATCAACAGGGAGATATAATCTGGTGGGTGTCTGAAAAACTAAACAAAGGTCATGTTTCTGAACCTAAACTAGAATTCTCTCTGTTCACTTTCTCACTCACTCTTTACTATCAATTGTCTAAGAGCATCCATTGAACCTATACTTGGCTATACAACTGATGTTCTTAATTTACTTGATGGATTTTGGTGAGAGGTTGATAAAACCAACGAATCTTGCCAGCTGAAAACTTGATTGTATATTATTATTGAACTTAACTGCAGTAAATGTAAAGGAAATCGAAAACCTGATTTGTCTCCGTTATTTAATGACAAGAATAATAAAGATATGGTCATTGCTCAGCTGCTGTATAATTCATGAATAAGTTTTGGCAAGTTATACTATATTTTTTGCATGAAACGGTTAAAATTTCTATATTGATCAAATCAAATTCGTTTTTTTTTCTTCAAGTATGGATCAAATTACGTGTATACATTAAGTTTCACAGGTATGTTATAGATCAAACTCTGTGCAGTTGATACTGAAACAGACAACAATGTTTTATAGGATTACAAATGCATCATGTTTCAAAGTTAAGTGTTAACTTTTGCCACATGTTTCTCAGTAAAATAGATCTTCTCACAGGTATAATATGTTTTCTAAGTAAACTGCAAAATAGTTCTCACTCAATGAAACCATTTGCCTGTTCAAATTAAAGTTACGTTTTATGACTCAAATCCTTCTAAAAACCAACCTCAATGAAACCATTTGAAAAATTTCGGGTATTAGTGGAAAATGTGTACCATTCAAAGGACACATGATTTGAACACAACATTTGGTAAAGGAGGTAGTACCAAAATCATTAGCGTAAGATATTTAGTCATTGATTCATCCTCACCGTGAAATATCCTGTTGGAGATGGAGTTGTCGGAGTTGTCAAGGCAAACCTCGAGATGGCGAAGTGTCACAAAATGTGTTGCTATGCTATATAGGTGTTTCTTTCATTTTTCAACGACTAAAAAAATATAGTTTTATGCTTTTACGAGTATCTTTACTTTCAATATGTAGTTTCTCTAAAATTTCTGCCACAAAAATGCTCATATCCATGAGAATCAACGATTCTTACTTTGGCGATCATATGCATGAGAACATATTTGCTGCTTATTGCTTAAAATATTATCAAAGAAGTGTGTCTGCAACAATAGGTAAATTTCTTTTATATAAGGTTATGCTTCAATTCCTTTTGTCTTTTATGTTTTTAAAGCCAGCTTTTAGATTTAGATCAAAAACAGAAAAGAACAAATGTTATGTTCTGTTTTAACATATTTTATGTTTTGAAAACCAACTTTTAGATATAGATCAACAAATGTTCTATTTTAACCTGTTAATTGAAAACTAAAGGAACCAAACATCAAACTGATGACATAGTGAAATTAAGAATACTCGTTACTTTTCACTAGAGAAGTTCAAGTGAGCTTCTTAACATGACATAATTAGGCTTACAAATAATAGTTAGGCATTTAAGCCAAACTAGTGGCATTTTACAGAACAACAAATTTGATGTCAACCTGCACAAATTTGCAATGGTAATATAAGAAGTATAGTCAATGTAGGTAACTTATCCAAGTAACATTCATGATAAAATGTTAGTGTCTTCCATTTTCTCACTTCCTTCAAGATTCAAACCTAGCTCTATCAGTCAAGATGACGATCTTGTTTTCCAACAAACGACCTAGACGGAATGATGGCAGCGAAATCAAACCAAAAAACATGCCAATCTCGTTTTCAGACAATGACTTCACATTGATCACGAGAACTAATGTTTCTCTTCATATGCGAACATTCTCTACTGGTCCGCTTTCTTGAAGATGGGACTGTAAGAGACAATGCTGAAACCATTAGAAGCATATCTCAAGGGTGTTATCGGAAATGGTGTACCAGTGAAAGGATATATTGATTTGGACACAACATTCGGCAAACGAGGGAAGCCAAAATGATCAAGGTGAGGTACTTCCTTGTTTTTAACGTTGTTATTGGCAGGCCTACAGTTGCTCATTTGAGGGACGTGATCTCAACCCTACACGTCGCCATGAAATATCCTGTCGGAGACGGAATGGTCAGAGTTGTCAAGGCAGACTTGGATATGGCCAAAAAGTGTTACGATATGTGCCCCATGGCTTTTTAATTTAGGTGTTTCTTTCGATTTTCATTTCAACATCTAAGAAAAAAGTGTCTTATGTTATAGGAGTTATCTTTACTTTTCTATATGTAATTTCTTTAAAATTACTGTCACGAATGATTCACTTTGTGTAACAAAACAACTATTGGTAGGCAATTGATTGTGACTCTGAGTGATCATATGCATGGGAACTATCTTTGCTGCTTAAAATGTTCATCAAACATGTTATTCAACTTCTGTGTGCAGCAATAGTTAAAATTCCTTTTAGATATGCACATTTTGATTCAATTCTTTGTCTTTTATGTTTTTAAAGCCAGCTTTTAGATATAGAAAACAGAACAAATGTTTCTGTTTTAACCTATTTAATAAACACAAGTTTTAAAAAATGAGCCGGACATCAAACTGATGAAACTTCTAAGTCATGGTATGCTCGAACTGAGACGAAGATGCAGTCAAACCATTGAACCGTAGTAAAGACCGGTTGGACCTAATGAACAAATTTTAAAATGGTTGGCATCATGGTATAATAATACCATGGACTAAAACAATGTAGATGTTGGATGGCTCCAATTCCTTTCCTGTACAAATTTTCTATAACTTACCAGATGAATTGTAACTAAAGATAATCATACTCACAAGACTCTATGGATCCAAATTTTCTATAACTTACAAGACGAATATTTTTCCTGTAAAAATTATACTTTCTGTAAAATTTGTGTCCCTTCTTTTTGAGCAGCTCTTGGAGCAGACCTTGTCACTTTTACACGATATGAAGCCTGAAAATAACTTCCATGTTTAGACACCATACAAAATGCACCATTGTCAATATATATATAATTTGGAGGAATTAGCTGTCAGTCACCTGATTACAACCAAACTCAATCACATGAAAAGGACGGATGCGGGCAGGATAATTTGGAGGTACCATATACCGCCTCCCTTCATTGCTGAAAATATGATGAGAAACAAATTAGATATACAATTTTCAAGACTTGTATTATTCGATAAAAAATAATTAGTAGCCTGAAATTTGTTTTACTTACTCAGTGATCCAGGTTCCATGTTGACTCCGTAAATCAGTCAAGAAAAATGCACCATCTTTATAGTTAATTCGAGCATGCAATTCAGAAACCTTTAAAAGAGAAACTTTGTTGCATGATCTTCAAGACCACATGAGTTGGAACCTTGTCTAATTCAGCTCAAGACAAATTTTCTTACCTGAGCTAAAGGTATTGTGATTAAACTTACTGGATAATCTTCTTGTTCCATGCTCCTGCAAATTTAGAAACATCAGAAAATTATTTGAAACTGAAAATTTGAGAATGAGCTTGTACCGTAGCTAATATTTGGTAAAAAAATAACTTTGCTTGTGTTTCAAAGAAGCACCAAAAGTCTGATAGGTACATTAAGATTTTCAACTAATCAAATATAAAAATTGCAAATAAATTACAGAGCCAAGGTTTACCCGATTATGTAGGGTTTTTTCTCATCTTGGCTCAAAGATATAGGTTTGAGATGGCCTGCTACATCTCCACATGGTAACAAAATCCATCTACAATTCAAACATACGGAATGACACAGAGTAGTATGATCTGTATATATGGTAGGAAATATATATACTAAGGTTGATATTCATCAATATTAGGCCAGAAACATACTCTCCTTTAATAGTACACTCAAGCGCATCATCATCTTCAAACCATGTGTGTAGCTGGCCACTTGCCTTGATCAGTAATCAAACTCTTATTAGCATTTACATCACAACAAAGTCTAATAGACATGTACAAAGTAAATCAATCGAACATACTTTGTCTGAGAGTCTGCAACATAGTGGTCTGCCTTCAAGTTTGGAGCTGCAAAAGTAGCATTATTCTTCATGTTTTCAAAGAATAAAAAGTTGCGGTAATTTACATAAAATATTTCAAAATATTCTCAATCACCAACAAGAATAAACAGAGAACTAATGTTTTCACTTTTATCGGTCACTTACCTATTGCCACCTAGCACCCAATTCAACATCAAAGGCATCAACTTGTGAATAAAAAACCTTCCACCAACTCTTCCCGGGTGTGGTATTCTATACTTGGTTAAAAACTGCAATAAAAAGCAACCATGAATTTGTAGGTTTCACAATACGCAGTATCACCTTCACTTCATTATTCATAATATAATTTAGAACAACTTAATTCCTAGCTACCTCAAAGGGTCCAAGACCAACGCCTAGATATGCTTTGTAGGTGGAAGCCATCAAAGCTGCCATTCTTGCCATTCCATGAACAATAGTAACTCGTAGTCTTCGTTCCCGCTCATAGCTGAAAGAAGCAATGAGAAAAGAGGAAAAATACATGAACTGTGAGTTAGCAAAGTGAGTTATAACCAAATTAACCAGTTTGGAAATTAATATCTAATTGGTAACAATGATCCATCAGTAACAAGCCATTTGCAAAATAAATCAAGTCATTAAGATATTTAAGAAGACTGAATAGTTTCAGATGTTACCTCTTAAGGGAAGAAACAATGTCAATTGTAGAGCCTGATTTTGCACTTTGCTGCCATGCATTATCCAACTCAAATGCAAGTTGATATCCATCCTGTAGTAATGATAAAACAATGGTAACTCATCAATTGACAGTTAACTTAACACACCATTAAATGCATGATATTCCAATATATTTTCATATCAAGTCATGTCACATACTCACAACAGAAGAAGTTGCCGATATTTACCGCAATCAGTGGCGGAGCCAGGATTATTATAAAGTCCGGGCAAAAAAAAAAATTGCAACACATTTATGGGGTTTACATAAGAAATTGCAAGCAAATAATCAAAAATCTAAATAAATTGTCCAATTTATAGGGGTTTATACAAGAAATTCAAGAGGATTTATATAAGAAATTGCAAAAAAATTTGGTAGATGCCCGGGCTCGCCGGGCCTTAGAACCGCCACTGATCGCAATACAAACGTTTGCAACATAAAGGCAACTTCAATTTAAGATCCTATATAGTACATTCATCTTCTAATTCAATATCAAAGTTTTTTTTTGTTCTTTCTTAAGTTCACTATGAAAACATTGATCAAATCAATATACCTCAATAGCCATGCATCCTCCTTGGCCCATATTTGGCTGCATGGCATGAACAGAATCACCAAGTAAGGTCACACGTCCTTTTCCCCATGTCAGTGTCGGCGTCCGGTCATATATATCTCGTCGCAGAATCACCTCTTCTTCAGTGGCAACTATCAAATCTATTACATTATCACACCAGCCCTCAAATATCTTCAACAACCTTTCCTTTTTCCCTGCCATGGAGATAGAATTGAGAACTTAGACATTGTAAGATTTAGATCCAATTTATATTGTAAAAACATTTATTATTTTCATTTCAAAAACTTTGTGTTAGTTTTACTTCTTAACAAGTAAAAAATGATTCTTGAAGTGAACAATTGCCACATTTTTTGAAACAACCAAAATGTCAAAAATTCTACTTTCATTATTTAAATAAATGCATTATTCCTAGCAGTAACATTTTATTTTTCTCCAACATAGTGACCTACTTTAAAAGTCCCTCATCTTCTAATGAACAAGTAAATGAATACATATTTTAGAAAATGAAAAACAAAATATATTTTCGCAAAATGAACTTTTTTTATTTAATTGGGTCAATACGCTTTTTTGGATAGATCCGCGGTAGGAGGATGATCCATTATGTGATAGATTCATAAGGCTTTTTGAGTAGACTGATAATCGTTTAGTGTCAATCACTGAGTTGAACAATTTAGGGTGGAATGTTGACGGTGATGGTTGGAAGTGGCATAGAAGGTATTAGCTTGGGAGGAGGAGCTAGTGGGGGAGTGTTGCGAACATTTGTTTTAGGTTCATGTGCCACATAAGCGAGATTGGAAGCTCAATACTGGGGAAGGTTACACGGTTAATGGAGTATATTATTTGTTGTCTAATGTGGAGCATATTGATTGAACAAAAGTCTCCGATATTATTCGGAATAAAGTTGTACTTTTGAAAGTTTCTTTGTATATTTGGCGTTTGTTAATTAATAGAACTCCCACGAGAGACAATTTACTTGGAGAAAGAGTATTTTTAAGAGTTCCACGTCTTGGGTGTAAAGAAGAGTATTGTTAAAAGTTCCACGCTAGATGACGTCTGAACATATGTTTATAAGTGGCTCAGTTTTGTAAGATTTATGTTAAAATTTAGCCTAAAAATATACATAGAAAAAAATAATTAAGAAATTTAGTCTTGTGATATGACATATCAGACTTAATTGTGTTCAGAATACCGTCCATGTGAATCTTGAAGACCCATTTTCATCACATTAGTCTTACTCATTTGGATGAAACAACTAATATCTATATCTGATTTGTGTACATGAACTTCGATAAGATATGATTTAGAATTTGTTTCAAAAGATATATTTTATTTAAATTGTCAATATATTTTCTAAAAGATATATTTTTTTTATTTTAAATATCTTTTGGAACAATTTTAAGAACATATCTTCAATTTATTTTCAAGTATAAATAGCAACAAATAAACCTCATTCTCTTCTTCTTCTTCTTCTCATTACCCCACGAACCCTAATTCAAGAAGATTTCAATCTAACCTAACCCTAACATGCCCAAATCAGTACCAGATGTGGCTCTTCCTTTTGTCATCAAACTTCAAATCAACACCAACTTTCTTGAAGATGAAATCAAACCAGAAAAAAACTTCTCTGTTTTAAGAGTCTTTGTGAACCCTAGCAGTAATGTAGACATTCTCTATTGGTCCGCATTCTTGAAGATGAAACTACCAGAATCAATGCTCAAACCATGTCAAGCATTTCTGAAGTATACTCTTGGAAAAGGTGTACCAGTCAAAGGATACATTGATTTGAACACAACTTTTGGTAAAGGTGAGAATACCAAAACCATCAAGGTCAGGTACTTCGTCGTTGAGTCGCCGCCGTCTTTTTCTATTTTTAATGTTGTTCTTGGCTGGCCTGCTGTTAAAGATTTGAATGCGGTACTCAAATGGCCAGACCTCACCATTGAATATCCCGTTGGAGATGGAAAGGTCGGTGTTGTCGAGGCAGACCTCGAGATGGCCAAGAAATGTCACGATATGTGTCCACATTTTATTATGTAGTTTAGAAGTAGTATTTTCACTTTTCATTCCCAAGAACTAAGAAAAAAGTGTCTTATGTTTAATGTTGATCAAACATGTTATTCAACTTGGTTTCTTTTAGATATGCAGGTTTTGATTCAATGTTTGTCTTTTATGTTTTTTAAGCTGGCTTTTAGTTATAGAAAACGGAACTTATTTGTTCTGTTTTGTGATGTTCTAACATGTTTATTAAAACATCGATGTTTTGTAAACCGAACCGGGCTCAAACCAGTGAGACCCTTGGGTCATGATGCGCTCAAACTAGAGAAAATCACAATCAAACTGCCAAAATAACCGAACTTTAGTTAAGGTCGGTGGTTGAACCGTCCAATTCGGTTTCTAAGTAATGTTAAGCACCGTGTCTTGATTTTATAATGGTGTGCCAATAACACTTTACATCTGCAGAGGGTATCCTCTGACAGATGTTACACACTTAGAAGACATTTAGTTTAGAAGCACATACCATTGGGGGTATCAACACCTCCTGCAGGTTCTTGGTGAAATGCATACCATTGCATCTTTCCAGCACCGACATCTGAAGATACAAAGTATTGTTTGTGTCCTAAGAATACTCGGTACCTTCAACCAAAGAAGTTCAAGTGAGCTTCTCAACATGACATGATAAAATGTTGGCCTGCAAATATAGTTAAATAGGGATTAAAGTTAGAGAAATGGCCAACTCACCCAACAGATTCAATGTCAGGTGGCACAAAGTCTGCTATACCAGTATAACAGGTATAGCCAGAGTATGTAGCTTCTGTTGCCCCGAATAACTTTGTCCGCACCTATTCACAAAATAATAGAATTAAATAATAAAGACATTAAGTTAAAAGAATGACATGTAATTGGAGGAACAAAGCTGAAAATAAATTGACATACACATCACATGTGCTATTGATTATGCTGAGTATACATTAGTGTTATCAAGTATAAACGACTAACTTTTTTCTAGAAGATATTTATACCTTAAGCAGTTTTGTTAGTTCCTCTGATACATCAATATGTGTTATTGATTATGCTGATTTTACATTTACTTAAGCTTTGTTAGAAAGTCTAGAGACAGAGGGAATGGGCAACTTGTACAGGAGGGTGGGGGGAGAAAGGAATGATAAACTCCCACCTTGTTTTAATGTCCAAAACCTTACAATTTGGGGAAGCTTCAAAAAAGGAGTAAATCAGGGTTTGGGAGAGTATTTAAACTTTCCTTCAAACTCTTCCCCTACGTTACTATATAGAAAACTATGAATAAAAGAAAGAATTTAATAAGACCTTGGACCAAATCCCATCTGCCCCAACCAAGAGATCTCCATCATATTTCTGACCATTATCCAACACCACTGTTACCTACAAGTGATAAACCAAATATTGTTTAAAAGCTTAAAAAATACCTATGTTTGCAATGTGAGGAAAATCTTCAATAAAAGCTTTCTTTGATTACCTTAGTTTCATGATCAACGAAATCGATAACATTACTACCATTCATAATGACATCATCCCCGACTGCAAGAGCAAGAATCTCTTGCAAAGCCATTCGACTAATAACTCTAGTAACTGGAAGCCCTCGTTCTGCTGCGGGAGTGAATGTATCAAACTTAATGTACCTGATAACCAAACTTAATATCAATTCACAGTAGTAGATGCTAATATTCCATACAATAAACCTTAGGAAGATAGATTCTTACATAAGTAAGAAATGTTGTTTTACACCCTTTTGGATTATATGTTGGAACTTGATTTATCCGGTTGTAGTATTGTTACATGCATTTGTCGAGATTATTATAAAATAAAAATAAAATGCTCAGTTAGGCGGCTTCTATACCATTTAGGAATAAATTTTGCCAGTTTTCAATTTTATTCTTGTATGAAACGTAGTTAATTGATGTATATTGATCAAACTGTATGTATGCAAATAAGGTTCACAACTATTTTAGACCCTGAACTGTCACATTACAGATAAAATCCTGTGCAATTCGTGGCAAACAAAACGAACAAAATTAACGTAAACTTAGCAGGCAATGTTTCGAAATTCATGTTTATACGTTTGCCACAGGTTTGTCAGCAAAATAGAGGTTGTTCAAACAGGTATATCCTGTTTACTAAATTAACTGAAAAATAGGAACACTACAGTTCCCATAAACCCAAAAGTGAGTTGAATTTAATTTGTACTTAAGCTATATGTGATAGTAACTCATAATCATAAACTAAACCAATTTTTATATCATGGTAAGAGAGGAAGAGTAAGAAGAAACTGAAATCACTGGTATGTCACAAGATTGAACTTACCAAGACCCAGAAACTCCATCCACAAGTCCATTGATTCTATCACCTGTGATGCAACCAACTCTCATAACTTCTTCAGCAACATTCATATCTATAGCTTCTAAAGCAGCCAAAGCATTGCTTTGTATCTGAATTGGACCTCTATACTGTCCCTCCCCTCTTATAGCACTCAAATCCTTCTCAAAAACCACTACCTCAAACCCTTTCCTCTTAGCAGCCAAAGCAAAAACCAAACCACCAATCCCTCCACCAGCCACAAGTATCTTAAGCTGCTTCTTCTGAGGAGTTTGATCCTCATCAATCTCAGCTACACTATGCGTTGACTTTGAGACAGAAGAAGGTGCTTCATGTATTACTGTTGCTTTTACTTGCATCAATTTCTTCCTCTGCTTGATTGTTCTGTTTCCATAGCTCACAAAAGGATTTGAGAAGTGGGTTCTTGAGAAAGCTGCCATTGAGGGATTGAGACATTTGTGAGACAAAGTAGAAGCCATTGTTGGAGTTTGTTAATAAGAAAACCAATAACAAACTTGTGCAATAAATATAAGATTAGATCATAGCTTAAGGTTGTTGAGGATAAGTGAATGCATGAATTAAAAAGGGAGCACGCACTAATATACATTGATTTATGTTAGTGGAGTTAATAAGAGATTGATGACAAAGAAAGGAAAACGTGGTGGTTTGTAAGAGACATTGATTGATGACAAAGAAGAAAAAATGTTCACCATAAATAATAGAGAAGGTATAGCCATGTGGCATTGTGTTTGTGAGCTCAGTGGCTATTGGTTAGACTTCTGTGACAACAGACAGATTTAGATTTTTGGAACCTTAAATTGTTGTTGTGATACACGTGGTACTATACTAGTGGCTAGTTCACCCCCATAAAGAATATAGTAGTCAGATAGTGAAGTGAAACCGACTGTTGGATAAAATATTCATTCAAGTTGATGAAGACAGATCAAGAACCACCACCTTGATTAAAAAATAAATAGATGGGAAATTGTGTTGGTGTAATGAAGAATTTGTCTTCTTCTTAGCAATTGTTAAATGTATTGTTTTCTGGAAAATTAATTGTTCGTGTACAATAAGAGTAGCAAAAAATAAAAATTGAAAAGGATGACCTATAGTCAAACTACAGTCTACAGTTCATAACATGACTTTGAGATCAAGTGGTATAAGTTTTAGTAGCATTGGTTTGAGATCTTGAAATGTGCTCCTCTTAAATCTCATATGATATCTGATAAATTCTAAGATTTATCCTTTCAAAAACAATCTAAAGATTTGAATTATTTAAAACCACGTGTTATCGAACTTTTAAAATTGGGTAGTTATTTATACTAATTATAAGATGTATATTCGCTTTCTCTTTTTTATTTTATCGATGATCATTTGATCAAGATTAAACCGTTTAGATTCTTATATTTTAAATAATAAAATATAAATTTGTATTTTTTTGAGCTTGGTCTATGTCTATAAATATCCATTGTAAAAATCATTTTCTACACAAACGGTCAATCACGCTATCATTTTACTCTTATTTATCTTCTAGCTTTTTGTCCTGCATTTACTTATATGCTTTCATTTTTTTTAATCTTTTGATTCTCACAAACTCATTGTTATACCAAACACGCATTTAATATATGTTGTCTTTTTTGTCTGCATATAAGGCATTTTAGTTTATAAAATCCAATAAAAAAAATTGTTGATAAGCCCAAAGTGATGACCCACTAACAAAAGATGAGAGTGGTGTACTCATCTTGCAAGTTGCTCTATTATAAATTGTTAGCTAGTCATATGAGTACGGGTGTTTTGACAGTTATATATCTATGGCGAGCTATGTTATTTGTACATTTAAAATTGGATAACTAATGCAACAAACTTTAACTTTGTGAGAGCACATAAATCGAAATTAGATAAAATATCATTAAAAATAAAAAATAAGTTGTTGGTTGTACAATTTGGTTTTCACATATCATTCCTCATCTATGGCATAAGAATCAATAATTGATTATTTGAAGAGCTCATATTGACTCTGAGGTCCTTGTTCAATGCTTCATGGTTCTTTGTTGAAGTAGGTGATCTCGCAGCTACATTTGGGTGTCTTGTTAAACGTTATCTTCGTTAATGGACTCAACATTTGAGGTTGAGACTTAACATAGTCTAAAACACATTCATTTCCTTCCTCTTTTACCACATTTTTTTTTTATAATACCACATTTTAATAGACAGATTTTTTTCTTTTAAATAAATAGACTAGGCGTTTTTAATGAAACGATCTAACTTTTATATTTAATAAAGGATATCTAAGGATCCTCTTAGCAGCTATCAGATGAGGTTTCCTAGGATCATGCATGAATTTGCTAATCACACTCACTGAGTAGCAAATATCTGGCCTGCTATTACATAGGTATCTCAGAGATCCAACA
>Ga0315914_1004437_pt1 | contig 21006 bp, 8 predicted proteins | sample MpolenodulesMG_FD_203920 | JGI IMG/M metagenome (GOLD analysis project Ga0315914, IMG submission 203920) | Medicago polymorpha root nodule microbial communities from Los Angeles, California, United States - elongated nodules | ecosystem: Host-associated > Plants > Roots > Nodule | place: USA... | reverse complement strand
TCTCTGAACGACTTTGTTTGATTTGATTTCCCGTCTTTGTGCGGTGTGTTTTTGATTTCCCGTCTTAGTGCGGTGTTTATTTGATTCAGGTTGAAAGATTAGCTTTAAGCAAGTGCAGATCCGATCAATGACAATGACTTTGGCGTCGTCAACGTTGCAAATCCGAAGACATGAGTATTTCGGAGACATGAATATAGTCATATTGGTCATATTTGTAGGCATATGTACTTTGCCGTTTTATGCTATTAACATGGATGTTTTGAGTTTGTTCACAGATTTATCCTTTTTGTTTTTAGCGAATTTGGATTTATATTGTATCAATGTACTCCATCAATTTAAATGAATGAATATCGTTTACTTTTGTCAAAAAAAGAATAGTGTTATAAAATAGACATTGGTCGATAATGTGTGAGTATATAAAGTTGTTGAGTCACTTGTAGAAATGTATTACAAAGGTCTTATGAATTATGACATAGGAAAAAATGAAAACCCTAGAGAGAGATATGTTCCCCCTTCTCTCTTCCCATCTTTCCCTATAGGCTTCCACACCTGTTATGCATTTATCTAGAGTCCTTCTCCTATGTGGAATTTTTCGCCCCCCGTCAATGAGGGTGTATGCTTTGTTACCCAGTGCTATCCTATTGTGCAAAAACATAAGCAAGAATAATCAGTTTAATAAGTAATAAAGTGATAAAAAAAAAATCGTTTATACGACGGATTGATTTAGTTAAAAATTTATTAATTAGAATAAAGTTCAGATGCTCAGTAATTAAGACCAAAACGGGTTTAAAGATGATATATTAAGGGTGGTAAGGTTGTACAACCTTGTAATAAAATAGTTTGGTGTTAGCTATAGTCATATGGTTTTATATCACTTGAGCACAAAGTAAATTTTGCATTGTCCCTTTCAGCCACTTATAACACAAATTCTCTTAAAGAGTCTCTTATTTCTACGTTCTCATTAAGCTCTCTTTAGTTTGGTTTAGAATATGATTCAGATTACTCTATGATTTTAAGTTTTATGTCTAAATACGAAAGATAAATAATGTACGCATCTTTAGTCTACCATATTACCTTCTTTAGTTTCATTTAATAAACTTTCTCAATATTTAGCAAACTACTAAACTAGTTAATATGAAATGAGAGAAATGAGTATAATTCTTATTGATTCTGAATGAGGAGTGCATTTAATATTTATATATAAGGCTATTGTACTACTAATATGTATTAATATTGTAGTACACTAAAATAACGTGTACTACAAGTTATACTACTAAATTTTCTCTTGGTGTAATATCCTCCCACAAGTTGGAGGTTGGTAAATGTCTATCATCCCCAACTTGGATAGCAAATTGCTTAATGGTTGAGGAAGTAATGCTTTAGTGAAGAAATCTGCAACTTGGTCTTTTGATGAAACCGGTAACAACTTGAGAATATTTGCCTGAAGCTTTTCCCTTGCAATGTGACAATCTATCTCTAAATGTTTGGTTAAGAATTATAGACATTATTTATAGCTTTAATGTGATACAATTTTTATCTAAAAAAGATATTTACAACTTAGATATTTTCGCCATACGTAGTTAATTTGATCAATAAATTCCATATCCCACCTTAAACGTCTAACATATATTTCTTTTCCCGTAATAAACAGAGTTCTAGATATTTTTGTTAGCTTTCAAATGGTATAAAGAACATCTTATTCGAACAAGTATAGTGTGTTGTATGTTTTGCAACAACTTAACTAATTAAGGAATCATTTACCGTCAAGAAATGTTAAAATTAGATCTTCATATATTCATGAGATTTACAGCTATAACTATTAGCTTTTAAATGACATTTTTTTATGTTAAACGACATTTGTAACTCAAAATGTGACTCCATGTTTACATTGTGTTCAAATTCATCTTCAAGCATATGAATTTTACATTTGTTCACACATCATCCCTTCTAGGGCTCGTGCCAAATTTTCGTGGTCTCCAAATTGATTACATGCCCCCACTAGAAATACCTCCTCAAGTTAAAAAATATATATTGGGTACAACTAATGGAGCCTTTTTTACACTCCATGTGTCATGCTTTGTTATGCTTTATTTTAAGGTTTTTGCTATTGTGAGTGATTCAATGTTAACATGCTTTCATAAATTTTGATATATGGGATGTGATATGATGTGTATTTTTTTTTATCAAACCAAACTCTCCAATAGTAAAGCCATGTCAAGACCAAACTTTGTAGAAGAATTTGCCACTTAATTGGTTTCATAATGAGTATTTCAAACCTTGTAGCATATCAACTGATAAGAGTTAAAATAGTCTTACACAATCCCCTCACAAGAAGCATGACCACTAACACTAGTCATGATCCCATCACCATTGAATTTAACTCAACCCTTCCCAGGAACCTCAAAGAAATCCATTGCTCATTGGTAGAATAAGACTTGCCAGAACCAAGATTCTTCCACAAATCAATTGGAAAAAAAATGGAAACTCCCTATAGAGAAAATTTCACCAACTAAATTCAAGGAATGAGAGAAAACATAACATTTTGAGCCCACAAAATAGTATTAAAAACTACCACAAGTGATTCTCTAAGCTGACATATGAGCTTAACAGGTTCTCCTTCAACAACGAATTTAAATGTTGAGGTAAAAAAAGCTATAGGCATATTATCACTAGTAATCCAAAACCATAAAAAAAAACCGAAAATTGCACAAAATCCAATAGACATGTGTTTGTATGTCTTTTTGTGAAAAACGTTCGCATCAGATTGAATTTTGAATTGATCTTCCTTGTGACCATTACTTTTACTTAACTTAGCACCTCTTGGCTTAGCCACCCTAAAAATGACTAAGGCATATTTTTGTTCACTTATGTTTTCTGCCTAACAATTAAGTAATGAAACATGTCCCCATTCATTTCCATCCTTGATTTTGATCACATTCTTTGAAGGCTTCTTCCTTCCTAGCACATGCTTCAAAACCTGCATAATTTACATTCAACTCACACAACCAAATGTCGATCAAATTCAAATCACAAATAAAAAAATAACAAAAATTCAATCAAGACAAATCAAACAAAAACTTGTAAACTCAAGCATCATACAAAGCCAGAATACATCTAGTTGTAATTGTGCATCTCGCCCATGCTTACCACCACAATTATCAACAGGTAAATTTTCAGTTGCATCAAGCTTCCTCCAAATGCCTATCGTTGTTTGTTCTTCTGTTGGAGTACAAAGACCGCCTCACAAATAACAATATCATATATTATATCTAGTGAGGTCAACAATTTTATGGCAAAAAACCGTGACAGTGAAACAAATATTTATTTGTTTCACTGTTGGAGTTTTTTGCCATAAAGTTCCTAACCTCACTCAACCAATTGTTGGAAAGATGTAGGTAACTTATCATTAGTACAAAGTTCAATATGATGGGCTTTATATTATGTGCACTTTCGTGCGATTGGTATGACCATTTTCGTCGTAACTGAGGTAGGATTGAGAATCAGACATGTACGGTCTAAACACTGGCCATCCAAACAAAACAAACAAGTCTAAAAGTTGACCCACTTTGGATTGTTTGTATCCACATCATCCTTATTGGGAATGAATTTAGATTGAGAGTAAAGGCTTAAGAATGTAATAAGAAAATTGGGATTAGAAGAAGAGATTTGAAAAGGTTGCATAAAATTATTTGTTATTGGTCTGACTTATTTTTCTCCTAATAATTTGGCAGAATGTGGTGTGTATTACTTTTAACCTGGTCTTTGATTTTGGAAATGAGAAAAGAGCGCTGATTTGAATAATTCAATAATGGAATGGTAAATTGCTTTTACTTATAGAAAAAAATAATGGATGGTAGTAGAGTTTCCATTTAATACGCTGAGTTAGTGGGTTTGAAGAATTTTTTTTGTTTTGTTTTATATAATAGATAGATTTTTGGTGAGTTGGGTTCCAAAAATAGATTTATACCATATTGGATTTTGTAATTGGTGAGAAAGTGTGAGAAAATATGCACAAGAAAAATAAGAGATCGAGGCTAGTATAATTTAAGCTCATTGTTACATTACATATAAGTAAACTGCAACTCTATATGGTTTAGATGGAGCGAAATAAAAGTAACTAGCAACTAATGTAATTGAAAAAAAAATATAGTTACTAAATAGTATAACATAACATTAGAGTAATAAATTGTGCAAGAATTGAACGATATTCATTAAAACAACAAAGAAACTACGAGAAGCACTACATGTAGTTAGAGAGTTAGACAATTAACAAAGACATTAATATAAACTGAAAATGTACAAAATAACCTAAACTTCTCATAATGATGAAACTCTATATTATTTCTCTCTCACCATTTTGTTTGGAACTCAATGACCAAATGTATCTTCTATCAAATCTCTTGGATCTTTTGGTCAGTCTATAATAGATGTATATAGAAATGATATCAATCAAAGCTTTGATTTCTTCTTAATATATGGAATAAAAGACTTGGAATGATAAATGACTTTTTGTGCCATCTTATTGTCTCTAACATGTTAAAGATCCCTAAACTTAGTTGTGTATACTTAACCTCACGTTGGATCCCAGTTTGCTTCAAAAGGGATACATAACCTCACCTAAAAGTAAGAGGGATACTTTTAATTGCTTATAGTTCATTTAGTACACTGAAAGACTTTTGAAACTTCAAATCTCTTTCTTCTCTCTCCATTTTCGACTTGTATTGACAAGTCTTTCTTTTCTACATCTTATTTTTTTCCCTTCGATTTCGAGTGGTATTCGTACCATAATTGAATGGTATTCGTATTGTATTGAGGGTATTTATTCTCCAATGATTATCTACAGTGCAGTAGATAATTGTACAGTTTGAATTTGGTTGTTTTATTCTGGAGACGGCGAAGTGGTTGATAGTCTGTCTTGCAAGAACATGAACCTCCATGAATATTGGATTGTAACATATTAAAAATATGCAAGTTAGGGTTTAGAAGAGGATATTGGGTTTGGAGAGGGGAAACCGTTGATTAGATTAAGAAGAGGATATTAGGTTTGAAAATGGTAAGCTAAGGATTAGAAGGGAATGGATTTGGAGAAGGGGTGGAAAAATTACGCACCCTGATAAATTATGCAACATGAGATAGGATGAGAAAGAGGGAGATAAAATGAGAAGAGGTCCGCATTAGATTTTAGTCGATGTGGCAATTTCTTGTGGACGTGGACAAAAAGATGGAGTTAAGATCCTCTCCATTTGCTAAAATTAAATGGACAATGTCATTTAAAGAGAGATAAATACATAAAAGTATGTAGTGAGTCCTACCACTAAATGAGTCTCATTACTATTAATTATTTTCAAATTTATTTGCGTATTTATCTCTCCAAATGGAAGAAATAGAGATACTAATAAATGATGAGGATCTTGACTCAAAAATATAGTTTGACGGTCAGAATTAATAAATATAATAGATTTTATTAATGAAATGAGATGATAATAACCTGATAAATTTTTGGTTAATGCAATTCAAATTTGAAACATGCTTCGCGCACTGTTTTATATGATAATCACTTTTAATTTTACCTCATGACTATTTTTTCCTAATATTTATTTATTTTTCTGACTAAATATTTAATTTTATTAGATTTCTTCATTAGAATCTTCTATTGGTCAAATAATTTTTTTAAGACTTCATACAAAATAATAATACTATCAATATGTAGCAACTTTTTTGAATATGTGGTATAAAGATGATAAATGTGAGCCTTTTTAATTACAAGTCTGTGTGCTATGAAACGTTATTCAGTATGTATATATATATACCTACCAACACAACAAGTCTTTATCATATTACTAATGAAACCACCCACTAAAAAATTACAAAACAACAAAGGTATGTCACTTGAGAAATTAGGTCAAGATGACACAAGTGCTTTTCCAGACAACATTGGTCCTGACCTTCAAAACCAATTTCAGCCTTCTATTGACATCAATCAACCAATCAAAATTGAACCACAAGATCAAACTAATTTTGAGGTAAATCCACTTCTTATTTATTCTCTTTTATGAATTTGATAGGTTGGTGTTAATTGCAATAATTTTCTTGAGCTTATTTTATAGAGTTATTATTAACAATTTGAATATATTTTAATATTTAATTTTTTTTCTTCATGTTTTTGGTTGTACATTCAAAGGTGAAACCACCAGAATCGAGACCTGACAACTCAAAAAATTCTCTAGAATCTACAACTTCTTCATCATCCAAATTGAGCTCTAATCTTTATGCCAAAGATAGAACACCATCATGGTTTGCCACAGGATGTTCTCGTTGCCTTTCCTATGTGGTGGTTCATGAAACTGACCCTAGCTGTCCAAAATGCAAAAACCGTGTCAACAAAATAATGAAAAGTTGAATGCTAAATGCACTTTGTTAAATGAATGTACTTTTTTCATTCAAATGGTAGCTTTTATGGTAGTAACTTGAATATCTTAATAAATATCAGTTCATTAGACTGAAGAATAATGATGATGAATTTTAATCCCTCAAAAAAAAAAAATGATGATGAATTTTAATGTTTTTTTTTCGGGTAATAAGTTATTTATATTTGCGGTAAGAAGTAATGAATTATTACAATTAAAAAGGTTATGATTTATTACAACTCATATATCTTCTATTATTTTAAAATTATAGTTCCAACATCATGTTGCACAAATTAGAAGAATGTCTTCCTTACTGATCTTGAAAAACAAGTTACTGATATTAAGGATAATAATCATAATCATAATTAAAATAATAATGTAAGAAACAAAGTAACAATAGTGTTATAAAATAGACACCGGTCGATAATATCAGTTTATAAAGTTGTTGAATCACTTGTAATATACCTTAAAAATGTATTATAAAGGTCTTATGACATAGGAAAAAAAATGAAAACCCTAGAGAATTAATGTTCCCCCTTCTCTCTTCCATCTTTCCATTTGTGCATCCACACCTTAATAGGCAACTACCCTTCATTTATCTAGGGTCCTCCTATATGGAATTTTTCTCCCCCCATGAATGAGGGTATAAGCAAAAATAATCAATCTAATAAGTAATTAATAAAGTGATAAAAGAAAATCGTTCATACGAGTATTAATTTGGTTAAAACTGTATGCTATCTTTTGCCCATTTCATTAGTTATTGAGAGAAATAAAAAGGTAAAATCTTCATTGATTGGAACAAGTTCACATGGTCTACTATTAATTGCAAAACGGATTTAAAGATGATATATATAATAAGGGTGGTTAGATTGTGCACGTCTTGTAATAAAATAGTTTGGTGTTAGCTAATCATGAGGTTCTATATCACTTAATATATCATATGACAATATCTAGCTCAAAATAAACGAGTTATAATAATGAGGTCAATATAATTGTACAAGCATATTTGGACATAATACACAAACTAAGGCAAAACCTAAGTTAAAACCTCAGATGAGTTAATCAATGAGGATATATAATAATGTTGATTGGGAGACAAAAGAAGGCTGAAGGGATTGAAAAAGTTGATTTCAGCACCATGTGGATCTTCAGTTGTGGCATTCAAAAAACGTATTATGTGTGTTTTAAAAGCTTAGAAGGCCATACGTAAATAAGATAAAACAAAGATAGTCACAATAGCAAAAACCTCAGAATAAATCTTAACACATTCATCTAGAGGCTTCAAGAGAGGGTGTACGTACGAGACTATGAGAGCCAACGGTGAAGGGGAGAACAAAGCATGATTCATGATGGAGAGTAAAAAAGCTCCATAAGTTGTATCCGAGAGATCTTTTGAATTAATGATCGAGGCACCACTTGATGCCATTTGCGTATTTTTCGAGTCTACAACATTATGAGCAGCCGTGAATAAACATTTTCTGGGTTTGACAGTTCTAAGATCTGAGACATACCATTTTCAAAATCTCAAACCTCAAATATGACATTTATTGGGTTTGACAGTTGTAAGGGTTAATGGTGTTGATGTTGTGTACCGTTGATTTTGAGAGAGAGAGATGGTGATAAATTTGACATGTGGATTGAAGGAGATTGTTGTTGGGGTTGTTGGGAGATTGGTGAAGGAGATGAGATAGGAGGAAGAAGAAGGTGAAACACATCGGAGCTTAACAGCGACGGCGGTGTCATGAGTAGTGGACCAAGAATGGAACGGCGATGAGAAAACTGGCTGTGGTGGTGTCCAAGGAAGGAAAAAGGAAGAAGAAGGGTAGACTTTGTATTTTCTCAATTGTCTTTAGTCATTAAGGACTTTTTCTTCCTTTCATATGAGTTTGTTATGAGTCATAAAAGTATTAGTGAGATTAGGAAACTTAAGACTAAAAGCTAGAGACCTATTTAAGCCATAAAAGTATTCTATTTACTATTTTATGCTTTTTATAATATTACTTAAATTATAAGTTTTTTTTAAAGAACTTAAATTATTAGTTAAAGGGTTAAGTGTTCAAACAGACCTGTGATATATGCAAAGTCCGAAAAATGACCTTGTAAAAATAAAAACACATATTCTAACCTTGTAATTTGATATTCTTTCTATTTTTGATCTTCTAATATATGTGATGTTAAGAAAGGCGGTATAGAGGTTGATTTTTTATTTTTATTTTATGATTTTTTGCAGGCATGTTTAGAACTTTAAAATACGGTTTTCCAAAAAAAAAAATCCACAAAAGAATGATTAATTATGAATTTTCATTCCGCATGATTAAAAATTTCTTAATCAATTTATAATTAATTCATCCCTCATTTAAAAACTCTAAAATTTCATTGTGAAGATTCTTATGATGTTATAATAATGCCTAAGTAATTAGGGAACATAATTTGACACGTGACTACATGCTTATTCAGAACAAAATTGCAATCTTGCACGTTTTACTTAAAAAAATCAAAATAAATTGAGGGTTATTTGAAATGTTATAAAATTTTGCAGATCCTTTCTATGTATATTATAGATGTCTCTACGATCAATCATCTCGAAATTTGATTTTTAGGTCAAAATTTCCATTGTTTCCTTTTTAGGTCAAAATTCATAATTAATCGGTCTCTTGTCAGAAAATTATAATTTTTTGCGAAAAGTCGTATTTTAAATCTAAATATGTCTGCAAAAAATCATGAAAAAATTCAATTTCTAAGACATTTTTTCTGGACTTCGTGTATATTAGAGGTCAAAAATAGATAGAATCTTAAATTACAGGATTAGAATATGTGTTTTTACTTTTACAAGGTTATTTTTCAGACTATGCGTATATTACGGGGTCAATTTGAACAATTATCTATAACAATGTATAAAGAAAATATGAGATTTTGGGTTAGATAATTTATTATTCTAATTAAACCCTAGCAAAAAATTTCTATAACAATGTTATATTGTTGATGTCCCTGAAAAAATAAAATTTTATATTATATTCGTTATATTTTGTAAATTTAAAAGATAAGTATGTTGTTACAATTTGAAATCACAAACATTTGTACCTATAATTTTAATCAAAATCTAACCAATTTCATAAAAAATATTGTTCATAATTTACACTCGTTAGAGAAATAAAAAAACGCGAACAGACACGTAGTACCCTTATGAACACTCGTCTATACTATATTTAAAGAAAATGTGTCATTTTGGACTAACATTTTCTCTTTCCATCTATACCCTTAAGCATATTTGACTATAAGATTGTTATTTTGTTGATGATTCAAAAAGATAATAATTTATATTATATTTGATATATCTTTTTGAAAGATATTATATTTGTTATATTGTTGGTATTATTGAAAAAATAAGTATAATTTGTTACAATATGAAAATGTAAAATATCTGCTTTTGCTATATCTATAATTTTAATCAAAATCAATATAATTTTAATCAAAATTTCATAAAAGTTATTGTTTGTAATTTGTACGCATTAGTGAAATAAGAAGACGGAACAGACGGGCACATAGTGCCCTTCTAAGCGCTAGCATATAAAGGGAATACATGATGTTGACCTGACTTTTTCACTTCTGATTATACTCTGAAACAAATTTGTCTATAAAAATATTATATTGGTGGTGTCATTAAAAAAATAGGGTTAACTATGTTTTTGTCCCTATAAATATGTCAACTTTTCGTTTTAGTCCCTCTAAAAAATTTCTTCAACTTTTAGTCCCTCAAAAGTTTCTCATCTTCACTTTTGGTCCTTTCTTTAAAGTAAACTCGTATGTAGAATTCATATTTTTTTAATAAAATTTTGCAGAAAAATTTATAATATTATAAGAATATCTATAAAAAAAATAGAATTTTTTATCAAAACATGAATTAAATGTGAATTTTTATATTTTTGGCTGTTAAAAATTCATATTTAATTTATGTTTGGTTAAAAAATTCTAATTTTTTTAGGAGATATTTTTACAAATTTCTGCACAATTTCATTAAAAAAAGATACAAAAATTAACTTTAAAGTAGAGACCAAAAGTAGTGATTGAAAATTTCATAGGAACTAAAAGTTGAAGGAAAATTTTAGAGAGACTAAAACAAAGAGTTTGTATATTTATAGGGATAAAAAACATATTTAACAAAAAAAAAAAATTATATTATATTTGTTATATTGTTACTGTCATTGAAAAAGAATAATATAGTTTGTTACAATATGAAAGTACAAAAAATCTATACTTATAAATTTCGTCTGATTTTGATTATCTTTAAAAAAAATTGATTTCGATTAAAATCATTTGAATTAAAATATATGTATAAATATTTTGCACTTTCATATGTAACAAACTATATTTATCTTTTCACTACAAAAAACTATATTTATCTTTTTTTAAGGACACCAACAATACAATCTTTTTAAAAGACTTTAACTTTTATCTTTTTTTAAGGACACCAACAATACAATCTTTTTAAAAGACTTTAATTATATTGCATTATTATAGGCCAAAGTTGTTTAAAAGTATAACACCCTAATATTGCTTTTATATATAGCATAAAACCATTAAGAGTAGATTATCAAAAGTCGGTCAAGAAGACGGTAAACTTATTTTCTTCAAAAAAAGAAGAAGGTAATCCTATTCAACGCCAAAAAAAGGTAAGCCTTAATCGTAATTATTTTCAAATATAGGAAAGCCATATTTAAAACTTTAAAGAGAGTGATGTGCTTTGCAGCTGTATTTGACCAATAAATTGACGATAGAATATGCATACATAGAACCATATCATATATCATATTTCATAATTTCATAATTACTGATGAAATCGTGACATGATTTGATGTGATAGCACAACTGTTCTTTCTAGTTTTGCTCATATATGCTGTTACTCGTTTCGTTCACTTACGATAAGGTTCCTAAATTCCCTTATTCTATATGCCAAAAATAATCAATTTCATGATTTTTGTCACACTATAGTTATCTTCACTTAATTACATGCACTGTTATCAGATTCTTTTTTCTTCTTTCTTTCACATAGGATTTTGGTTTGGTTAGTTTCTTGAATTAAATTCATTGTTTTAGGGTTTTATTTTATTTTTGTACGTAAATAATATTGGTTAGGGTTTTTCCCTCAAACAAAATAATATTGTGTTAGGGTTTTTTTGTGTCAGTGTCCAACTTCGACCAGGTCAACAACACATCCGATTAAATTTGAATTATGTTATTTTTTTCAAATTATTTTCCGTTGATGTGTCAATATTCGTATCATGTTTGGTGTTTATGTATTGTGTGTGCTTCATTACTTGTACTACATATTTACTCAGCTTAATGCTGATATGTGTTTTGCTTTGAATTGCGTGTGCTATGAATTTTGTATGATTTTTTTTTTATGTTCAATTGCCATTGTGTCCTTGAATATTATTTTTTGTTATTAATATTGACTGATACCTAAAACTTACCAAGAAGGGGAAAATTGTACCTTTACGCTAAAAAACTCACAAAGGTGCAGTTTTTGGTTTTATTTGAAAAAAGATCACTGACACACTTTGTTAGTTGATTAGTCTTTTTACTATGATATAAGATAAGAAAGTAGATTGTTTATTAGTCATTTTTATATGATGAGAAAGTGAACTTTGTAATACCCTTATAAGGGCATATATTGTTTCTGTTAAGTGTTGTTATCATAAGGTTGGCTTGTATTTTTAATGTACTTTGATATTAAATTATCAACATAGTGTTCCTTTTTTTTTGTGTGTATGCAAGTTCTATTAACCAATTCAATTAGAATTATGTCTCATAGTTTGGACTTATAATTATCTATTCATATTTTTTCAGGAAGCCTACATATTGTTGAGTCTTAACAAAGAGAGACAGAAGCATTGAATAGAGAATCTGCATTGATACTATGGCAGAAGAAGACATTTACACACAAGATGGGACCATTGACATCTACAGAAAACCTGCCAACAAGAAAAAGACTGGAAACTGGAAAGCTTGCTGGTTCATTCTTGGTACAGGATTAATCTTTATAGAAACAATATTGTGTATTAGTGTTGTCAATTGTGGGAAATAGTCGTTTTTTCAAATTCCGATATGCTATAGTGCTGGTTTATCGCAGAGGCGTATTACAGAACTATAGCAATTTGTTCAAATACCGCTACACTATAGCCGTAATTTGACAACACTTTTTGTATATATGCTTGTGTATTATAATTTGAAGATCTTAAGATGCTGAATTTTGAAACATTTTTGTGACAGGAAATGAATGCTGTGAAAGATTGGCATACTATGGTATGAGTACAAACTTGGTGAACTATCTCGGGCAACGTTTCAATCAGGGAAATGCAGCTGCTGCTAAAAGTGTCACAACCTGGTCAGGCACATGCTACATCACACCATTGCTTGGAGCCTTTTTAGCTGATTCATACTTGGGAAGATATTGGACCATTGCTAGCTTCTCTGTTATCTATGTCATTGTAAGTTGAGATCACAAAAAATATTGTTTATTGGTGCAAACCATGTTCAGTTTCATTATATTTTGAGCACAATATTAGTAACAAATGTTGATTTTCTCTGCAGGGAATGGTACTTCTAACATTGTCTGCTACTGCACCTGGACTCAAGCCATCATGTGATGGTAATGTTTGCCATCCAAAATCGGCGCAAACCGCAGCAATGTACATAGCCCTCTACTTGATTGCTCTTGGAACTGGTGGTATCAAACCATGTGTCTCATCTTTTGGTGCAGACCAATTTGATGAAACAGATGAGAAAGAGAGAAAAAAGAAGAGCTCTTTCTTCAACTGGTTTTACTTCTCAATTAACATCGGCGCGCTCGTTGCTTCGTCGGTGTTGGTTTGGATACAGATGAATGTGGGCTGGGGATGGGGTTTTGGAGTACCTGCAGTTGCAATGGTCTTTGCAGTTATATTTTTCTTTGGTGGTAGTCCTCTCTATAGGCTTCAAATACCTGGTGGAAGCCCTCTTACAAGGATTTGCCAAGTATTGGTTGCAGCTTGTAGGAAATTAAGGCTTCAAGTTCCAGATGATAAGAATCTTCTTCATGAGACTATTGATGTTGAATCTGTCATCAAAGGGAGTCGAAAGCTTGATCGTACAAACAACTTAAGGTGAGTTATTATAAACACATTTACATCTACTTCGTACATGTTTGAATCGACAGTGAGTTTGACGAAATTATAGCGACCATGTGATTTAGTGAAAGCTCTAAAGTATAGTTTTTGCCAAAATCATGGTAACACCTGATTCCGTCAAACTCGCTATATATATTTGGTCCCACTTTTCAAGGAGGTAAAATGGATTCCACTAGTACATAATCGATTTTTGACATATTAGGATATTCTCGAGTATAATTGATTTTGTCTACATAATTGATTTCTAACCTCATGTTTATTGCTCAATTCACTTTTACATGATTGTATTCGAACATAAATCACTTTACGTTCAATACACTTTTAATCACTTTAAGTTCAATTCAATTTTAAAAGCACTATGCCTTTTCTGATTAAAAAAACTGTTGAATCCATGCAGGTGTTTGGATAAGGCAGCCATAGAGACACAAACTGACCGCACAAAAGAGTTAACAAATCCATGGAGGCTTTGCACAGTAACACAAGTTGAAGAACTCAAATCCATAATCTGCTTACTCCCAGTTTGGGCAACACTGATAGCCTTTGCAACAGTATACAGTCAAATGAACACAATGTTTGTTCTACAAGGCAACACAATGGACCAACACATAGGCCCTAAGTTCCAAATCCCATCAGCTTCCCTCTCTCTTTTCGACACTCTAAGCGTCATCTTCTGGGCACCGGTGTACGACCGGGTCATAGTCCCTTACGCAAGAAAGTTCACCGGCCACGAACACGGATTCACACAGCTCCAAAGAATGGGAATTGGCCTTGTCCTTTCAATCTTTTCCATGATCATCGCCGGCATTCTAGAAGTCGTTCGCCTTGACATGATCCGAAAGAATAACTACTATGATGTCAAGACTATCCCCATGTCAATCTTCTGGCAAGTACCTCAATATTTTCTTGTTGGATGTGCTGAAGTTTTTACCAACATTGGTCAACTAGAGTTCTTTTATGGTCAAGCACCTGATGCTATGAGAAGCTTAGGAGTTGCACTTTCACTCACAACTAATGCAATTGGAAATTACATTAGTACTTTGCTTGTTATTATAGTAACAAAAGTTACCACAAGAAATGGTAATCTTGGTTGGATACCAGATAATCTGAATAGAGGCCATCTTGACTACTTTTACTGGCTTTTGTCCATTATTAGCTTTCTCAACTTCCTTGTGTATCTATGGATTGCAAAGAGGTACAAGTATAAGAAGGTGGTTGGAAATGGTCACTGAAGATCATAATGACTTGAAGACAACATAGCTCTATTTGATCAAGAGTTTAGTTTTTTATTTTATTAGTTTTTATCTTGGAAATGTTCTTATACATTTATTTGTACATATGGATGTTATTTGGAGCATTTAGTAAATGAAGAGATTATTCTGATGTTGCTCTTTTGGAATTTCTTGAAATTCATATTCATAGTTAGTTTGTTTCAGGATCCTATCTTTTATTTGTGCATTGTCCCATTTTTATTTAAAGTCCAACATATTAGTTTTTTTTCTTTTAAATCAGCTAAATATTTATTCAAATATGTCAAAATATAATACCGTTTAATTGCACTTCTGATCCTCTCCTATTTTATCACGTTCATGAAAATAGTCATTCTTAAAATCAACATTTTAGTCTCTCAATTTTCATCACAGTGTGGTGTATTTGGTTAAAGCGTAATGACTTTCTTTTCAATCGAAAAGTTGTTTATATTGTGGAGGTGGTAGATCGAATGAAGCTGTTGTCATTGACTTGATGTATTTGTAGAGAAACTAGAAATAAGAATGTTGTTTTTCAATTGGTGGATTAACCTACACATGTCTTCAATGTACTCTATTCAATAATAATTTTTTGTTTATAAAAAAATATTTCTTGAAACTTTGGTCCCAACTCATATTTTTGCCCCAAAAAAATAGTGATTCTCGGGGAAGGACGGAAAATGTTAAGAACAGTCTCTTTCTAACACTATCTCAAACACTCACTTTTTTACTAGATGAAATCCATATGGCCATACCACACGTTGAAAATAGATCTTACATAAAGTGGTGAGATCTACATGAATTTCACCCAATAAATGAGTGAGTGTTAAAAAGTGGTAGAAAGAGAATGTTCTCATTCAAGGATTAAAAAGTTTGGTTTTAAAAGGAGAGACCACATTCATGAATATTCATGATAAAATAGAGACAATTAAGCAATTTTTTTAGATAAAAAATTAAGCCTATTATTATTATGCTAAAAATTAATTCAGAACTTTACATTATTAAACAGATTTGTAAATTAGATTCACAGGTAATTAGTATCTCCCCGTATACACAATAGATAAATCATAAAGTGCAACACGTAAACACAATAGTAATTAATTATTGTCTAGTATTCTTTTTTGTCAGATTTGTATAGATACCAAATTACAAATATCCACTGAAGGGTAGGTTGGAATCCTCCTATATTATTATTATCTAAACTAAAAGGCAGTGGATTCTTTCTAGCAGAAAACAAAAATGTCCACATCTTTGTTTGCAATGGATAACATAATAGGAGGTCCAAAATACTTGCTGTTAACACACTTAAGTTTGGTCATGCTGCATCACCTTTCTCCCTCAGTTTAATATATTTCTTTTTTATTTGAACCCTTCCAAATACCTACATCCACTGTTATGAGAAGATGATTGCTCTGAAATCCCTACAACCTTCCTTCAAACTGAACAACATCAAGTGTAATATCCACTGCAAAAGACTTTACAATACAAGAAGTTATACTCTGTGCCTATGTAAGTCCAATGGGTCTGATTCTCAAGCTCCTCAACCAGGAGATACAAAAAAACAAGAACTACTAGCCCAAATTGTCATGCTTCAAACACGAAAAGTCCGTCTTACAGAATATCTAGATGAGAGATCTGCATACTTAACTCAATTTGGTGAAAAGGTAAACGCCGAGTTTGAAAAGATTGGAGAAGATGCACTCAAAGAATTAGATGAAGCTAGTGCCAGAGTACGCTTGCTTCCACTTTCGAGCTAACCATGTCAAATGTAAATAAAAAATGACCTCTTATATTCACTTTGTATTTAACAGATAACAGCAAACATGGAGAGCCAGATGCTAGAATTCGAGGAATCTGCAGAAATTAACAGACGGGAGATTCAAGAGCGTGAAAACGAATTAGCGGAGTTTGAAGTTCAAATGGAAAACGGCAGAAACGAAGGGCTATTCTTTAAGAACCTCAGGAAGAAGGTACCTGTTGTTGATAAAGCAAGAGCCAAAGAGGAGGCAGAAAAAATTAAAGATGTAACGAGACTAAAGGCTGGTAGCGGAATCAGGAAAAACGTTTACCTCTTCTTCATTGGCCTACTGACCTTTACAGTAGTTTATTCTATTGCGTCACCTTCGACTGATTGGAGAAAAGTTGCAGTTTTTGGAGCAATTCTTGTGGCTTTGACTTCTCAGTTCGTCTATGAACAAAACATGTCAGCAGACACTAGAACCATAAGAAAGACCAACAATGAAGAAGAAAACAAATGAGTTCAATTTTTACTGTTATTTGCTGCAAGTTTATGGTAAAGACAGCTTATTAATTAATGTTGCATGATATAATAAACCCAAGTATAACCTTACAACTTGGGCCTGATATTATCATGCAGATTTCCTTTGGCATCAACAACAGAAGATATTGGATGATATCACTAAAACCACCAAAATCTGAGTAACTGGATTATTCTGTGATGCTGATTAAATTCGTTATGACCTATGTCAATACAGAAAAAACAAATTTTCTCAAACCTTTAGAAATGTACCTTGAGAAGCTAAATTTGCATCTGCATCTTCCATCATGTAAATAACTATACAAGGTCAATCCTTATGTGTAGCTTATCAAATTGGTGTATCAATCATAGGAGTATAATAATTGCTGCTTCAAACTCCCCATGTATGAATGAAAATAACCAGCTCATGAAGGGCCTGGGGCAGATTGAAAAATTTCCCAAGAACAAAAACACACACTCTTTCTTTTCAGACAACTAACTGCAAACTGCAGGCACTCCCTTAGGGCAGGCTCCAAGCTGTATTGTACCCAAGTACCCATAGCAACAAATGTTGCTTAATGCTTAGGCTCAAACCTAAAACATATCATTAATCATATTTCTAGTGGGAAGCCAACAAATATAAATAGAATAAGCTTGTATATCAATAGAATATGCCTGTAGTTGATGAACTGAACAAGCATAAGGGAAAATTGGGAACCAAAATAAGTAATTTTAAATCCAGTTGATTCCGTATAAAAAATCACAGCTCTAACTAGTATGTTACAAGTAATAATAACAGTTGGCAGAACACCATCAGCCAAAGAATCGTTTAGAAACCCAACTGCATCCGTTACTCTATCACAAGAGCAGAGTCCATTCAGAGTAATATTATATGAGATGATGTCAGGTTTTAGCACATCTTCTGAGATCAAATCTTTAATGCCTTTTCACAGTCTAACAACCATCCATAATGGTATTGCCGGTCAAAAGATTAACCAAATTCTCTCTCTATCCAATAGAGCTGCAAAGCATACGTTGCGAGACAAACAAAGTTCATGGATGACTACGTTACGCATCGTAATATAAGGCTTAAAGCTCATTGCAAGAAACTGACAACACAACCTAATTACTCCTCCTGCCCCGAAAAAGACAATCTATCATCATGTTGTACGTGATAATATCTGGTTTTCACCCTTTCTCCAACATTTCCTTGACGCGGTGATATACCTCGGGAAATCTATCTGTCTCTGCTCAACAATGAAGAGGAAAATAAATGAGTTAATGTTTTACTATTATTAGCTGCAAGTTTCTGGTAAAAATAGCTTCTTAATTGATATTGCATGATACAATAAACCCAAGTATAGTCTTACAACTTGAGCCTGATATTATCATGCAGATTTGCTTTGGCATCGACAACAGAAGATATTTGATGATATCACTAAAATCAACAAAATCTGAGTAACTTTGTTATCATGTGATGCTGATTAAATTATTTATAACCTGTGTCAATACAGAAACACGTATTTTTCTCAACCTTAGAAATGTACCTTGAGAAGCTAAATTTAGCTCTGCATCATCCATCGTGTAGATATGTATATTGAGAAACAATAACTATACAAGGTCAATCCTTCTATGTAGCTTAACAAATTGGTGTACCAATCACAGGAGTATAGTAATTGCTGCCTCAAACTCCCGATGTCTTAATGAAAACAATCAACTTATGTAAGGCTTGATGCAGATTAAAAAATTTCCCACTAAATGAAAACACACGACGCTTTGTGTTCAGACAGCTGCAAACTGCAGGCACCCCCGCACGGCCAAGCTTCGAGCCATATTGCACCCAAGTACCCAGACCAACAAATGCTTCTTAGGCTCAAACCTTAACATATCATTAGTCATATTTCTGGTGGGAAGCCAATAAAATGCTTGAGCATCAATAGTATATGCCTGTAGTTGATGAAGTCAGCAAGCATAAAGAAAAAGTGGGAACCAAAATCAGTTATTTTAAATCAAGTTGATTCCCCATAAAAAACCACAGCTCTAACTAGTATGTTCCAAGTAATAACAGTTGGCATAACATCATGGGCCAAAGCATCGTTCAGAAACTTAACTGCATCCGCTACTCTACCCCAAGTGCAGAGTCCATTAAGAGTAATATTATATGAGATGATGTCGGGTTTTAGCCCATCTTCTGGAATTTGAGCCCAAATCTTTGACGCCTTTTCACAGTCCCCTATTTTGTAAAATCCCTCCATAATGGTATTGTGGGTCACAAGATTAGCACAGTTTCTCTTTCGCATCATCCAATAGAGCTGCAAAGCATACTGCACTTTGCCAGAAGAACAAAGTCTATGGATGACAGTGTTATGCATTGTAATATCAGGTTTAAATCCTTTTGCAAGAAATTGATAACACAACCTAAGTGCCGTGTCATTCTCATTCATCTTTCCCTGGCAAAGACCATCTATCAACGTGCTGTACGTGATAATATCAGGTTTCCACCCTTTCTCCAACATTTCCTCAACGCAATGGTATGCCTCAGGAAACCTCTCTGCTCTGCAAAATCCATTTATAACAATATTATAAGTCACAACATTAGGTGAGCAACCTTTGGTGCTCATTTCCCTAAAGACTTGAATAGCAGTGCCAACTTTGTTATGTTTCATAAACCCATCAATGAGTGCATTATAGACATGAGCGTTCAATTTACATCCACGCTTATCCATCAAATTCAAAACTTTAGCCACTTCATCTAACCTTCCTTCTCTGCATAAGCAGTTTATCATCGATGAGTACGCAAAGGCATCAACATCATCACCTCTATCATCAGCCCCTTCCAACACCCGCAAAGCCTTGGTCACATACTCATTCTTACATAAACCATGAACCAATATTCCATAAGTTGTCGACTCTACATCATAATCCATCTCACGCAAAACCTCCCACACATTAATTGCTTCATCCACCTTCCCATTTTCAAACAACCCTTTAAGAAACACATTATAACTAACCACGTTCCGCGAACCACACTTCCCCATCTCCTCCCACAACTCAAAACTCTCATCAACCTTCCCCGCTTTACACAACCCATTAAGCATTGCATTACAAGTAACAACATCCGCCTTAACCCCTCTCAAAACCATCTCCTCATAAACCCTTTTCGCTCCATCCAAATCCCCACCTTCACACAACCCATGAATCAACGCACTATAGGTAAAAACATCATGCTTCCAATCATTCATCTTCATCCTCTCCCATATCTCCAAACTCTCCTTAAACCTCCCACACTTACACAACCCACTAATCATAATATTATAACTAACAACACTCGGAAAAACTGTCTCCACCCTTAACAACCTCTCCCACATAACCTTCCCCTTCACAAAATCACCTATTTTAAAAAACCCATCAATAATAATATTATAACAAGCCACATCCGGCTCCACACCTCGTTCAGACATTTCATCAAACACCTCCAACGCAGAATTCAAATCATGAATTTTCACAAACAAATTAATCAAAGTTCCATAAGTAAACTTATCAGGCTTCATCCCAACACTCCACATCCACGTAACCAATTTCTTCGCCTTCAAAAACTCCCCTTTCTTACACAAAACCTTCATCAACACATTATAAGTCTGCACATTCGGCTCAACACCCGCCGTCTCAAAATACGCAAAAAACTTCTCAGCCCTATCCCATTGATGAGACTCAGCAAAAGCATTAAGAAGTGTGTTAAAAGAACGAATACCGGGCCGGCACCGAAAAACCCGAAACATATTCTGAAAAAGCTTCAACGCTTGATCAGGCATTGAGGTTTTGGCATAGGCTTTGAGGAGAGTGAGAGGGATATCTTCAGGGCAGGTGAAGTTTGGGGTGTTTTGGATGATGTGAACGATGTGGGGGGCGTGGGAATGGAGGAGGGTGGGATG
>Ga0315914_1004435_pt1 | contig 21018 bp, 13 predicted proteins | sample MpolenodulesMG_FD_203920 | JGI IMG/M metagenome (GOLD analysis project Ga0315914, IMG submission 203920) | Medicago polymorpha root nodule microbial communities from Los Angeles, California, United States - elongated nodules | ecosystem: Host-associated > Plants > Roots > Nodule | place: USA... | reverse complement strand
CACCCTCCTTAATGTTTTCAATTTTAATTGTTTACTTTTAAATATCTTTAGAGGATTCATATATTATATTGGTCCACATCTACAATCTATATCTACAATATAAACATTTGAATCCCTTTATATTCAATAGTACACATGGCTTATCTCAATATTGTTATATTCTAAATGATGATTAATACTAGGTGCCAAATAATTGACACCTTGGATAGATGCGTCCATTCACAGTATCACATTTTCTTTTTTATGGTAGAACGATATCACATTGAACGCTGGACTAATTATATTCAAATTCAAATTATATGAAGACAATTGATGGAGAGTAATTAAAATAATTGAGTATCATATATGAAAGCAATTGAATGTGAAGAGATTCATCATTCCCTACATGTTAGTTTCAAATATTTCAAATGTTAATCATGCCGTGAAAATCAAACATTCAACGGAAATATTTTCAAATTCACATACTCCTATCTATAATCCTACATTACATAAAAATCAAGCATTCAATAAGAATATCTATGTATTCAATGACATTAAAACCCACTCTTTATATATATTTTTTCTTTATTTACGTAATTTGATGACAACAAAAAATCACAACTTCAAACTTATAACTTTTTTTCTGTTAATCTCCACCTCTTTTTTTTTTTTCTTTCTGAATTTCTTTATTCGTTATTGTTTATTATTATTTTTTTTAGAGAAGTTTATTATTATCTATCTATCTATATATTATATATATATTTGATGGTTTTTTTTAATTTATTTATGGAAATGCAAACCTCACAAGAAATGATGACACATTCCTTCAAAAAAAATAAAAAATACCCGTGCTACATGGCACTTGAAATGAACCAAATTTTCTCATGCATTTGACATTTAAGGTTATTCCAAATTAGTTTATCTACCCTTTTATATTTTTTACCTTTATAATCTCACCACATTCATCCTAGCTTATTTAGGTAACATTATTTATATATGGTATTTATTTCATAAACATTATATATCGTTAACTACACCAATTATTTCTTTTAACGTTAGAAAATTAAAAATTATTCATATATGAAAGTTATTTCATGAACATAGCATGCCTTTCACCCCCTCAAAAAAAATTAACTTTCACTACACCTATTGTTTCTTTTAACTATAAATATTCAAATTTGAATAAATTAATTATGTGAAATATGATTCAAAAATAATGAAATTTTAATTGTTTTATGGAATAAAAATTCACGAAAATGCATGCTTTATTTTTATAACTTGTATAAAAAGTCATGATAATAAATTGCACATAACAAATGTTTTTGTGCACATAGTTTTCAACACTAAAAATTGGTGAATAGGTATAAATATTCAAAACATAATTAATAATATAATAAATATATGATTGAATTTATATAAGTATTTGTAAAACCTCTCAATTCATTCATTCATTTTCACAAAAGAGTAGAGAAGATACTCTCTTTTTTTTCCAAGAACAATTTAAGATCTTCATGGATCAAACCTTTGACCAAATAATTAAAGAGTTCATATTTTTATGTTTATAAATCATGGAAATTATGCACATTATTTTTTTTTAATTAAGACAAATATCTCTAAGGATCAACAATATTTTTCATGAAATTAATTTGGTTTAAACTTTTTAAATAAATGATCACATTGTAATATTTGAAATAAACATTGTAATGTTTTGAATGAAATTTATTTGGTACGAACTTTCTAAGTAAGCTATCTATTTTTTTTCTTTGATTCACGACGTTTGTTTCCGAAGACTTGGGAGAAATAAAATATTGAAGTGATTGTTATTATTTGTTGTGTATGTTTATAGCAAAGGATTGTGACTTCCCCACGTGAAAACGGTACATTTTTTTCTTCTTTCCGGAAGTGCCTCTAAATATGCCATATTATTCATTAAGTGATAGCACCTGAGGCTAGATTAAGTGCGCGTCTTATAAAAATCCAAATATCACGTGAATTAGACTTGACTTCTAAATAGCACTTTTTTATTGCATCCAAACATATTTTCACTAGAAGAAAACAAATCAAATGGATCTTCTCCTTCCATTGAAACAATGAGAAAGACATATTGACAAGAGAGAAAAAAATTAAGATAGAGAAGGAAAACTGGTGATCGAGTGGAAAGGGAGAAAATTCCTAATACTTTGAAAACTACAATTTCTAGCAATTTTCTGTCAACAGGTGATAATGATCAACCACTAATTAGATCAGATAAGTTCATCATCACAGAATTATTATATGTTAATATATGACACGACAATGAATTCATAAATATTTTAGAAAGGTAAAATTGCATATTAGAACTTTTCAATTACACTCGTGATATTTTTCATGATTAATTTTTTTTAAAAATAAATATATCAATGACGTTAAGGTGCAAAATGTTAGCGATTGGTTACTAAAAATTTCCATGTCCTAATTTTTTTCACCGTACCATTAAAGTAGTAAGTTTATTATTTTTTTTTGAAAAGGCTAAAATGAAATTTATTAACACATTGAAAGCGTTATTCCCGGCACAAGGTATACCAAGGAAGAACAACAATGTCTGAACAATAATTACAAAGGGAGACAAAAACAAGAAAAAAAAAGAAATACAACTTGAAAGAAACTATTAGCCTATGCCCAAAATGGTGAACGGACTAAACCACCAGCCATGAAAATTGAAGGGAAGAGTAATGTACTTCTCCTTCAACCACATATAGGAGATGACCTTGATCCTATCAACCACCTGAAGAACGGGGCATTCTTTGCCTTTAAACAACCTATTGTTTCGTTCCTTCCAGAATTCCCAAACTGTTGCATACCATATAACCTGTAACAACGATCGCCGCTTATTCCCGATTCCGCTACTGAAGCTAAACTGGTGAAAATGATCAGGCACATAAAAAGTTTTGGTCACTGAGACACCAATCCAACTGTAAATCAAATGCCAAACTGAACCAAAGATATTACAATGTAAAAATAAATGAGAAGACGATTCGACAAGGTCACACCCTGCCACACACGTCCTAGAATCATGGTTAATAACACCTCGCCGGAGAAGATTGTCCTTGGTAGGCAACCTATCCCGAAACAAACGCCAAGCGAACAACACCACCTTGAGAGGCACATCCTTATGCCAAATCGAAGACGCATCAACTGGAAGATCAACCTGTGGTTGTATAGTAAGAAAATGATAGAGACTACGAACAGTGAAGGTTGTAGAATTCTCCAAAGTCCAAAGCCAATTATCTTCCTTATTGACATGCAGTGTAACATTAGCAAGCAGTAAAATGAGTTCCCCTACCATCTCCTCCTCCCACACGAACAACCTCCGCCTCCACCTCCACGCCTCACCACCCTCCCCCCATCCTAACTGCGACATCTACTACTATGAAAACCAAATAATTATTTTCTCTCTTTGGTCTATGGACGCAAAGAAGTTGTTTAAAGGTTCATATAATTACATATAAAATATGTTTCTTACAAGTTTATTAGGATATAACTTACTAACTGTTGCTACACATTTTTACTAAAAAAGAAATTAGTTTTGTAAATATTTATATTAAAAAAAAAACTTCAAAAGAGATATAAAGGATATGTGGAAAAAAAAACATTTGCATACATTATTTATTAAAGGATATGAGATTTTACTAAACTCTAACAAACCTGACATTAGAGAGAAAAGTTGAAATTATAATCACTATTGTTGAATTCAACATGGGGCAAAAGAAGTGTTCAAATTGATGAGTAAGGGTAATTCAGTTGGACCAAATAACATACATATTGAAGTGTGAAAATATCTTGGAGATATACGCATTGGGTGGATCACCAAACTTATTAACAAATTTATGAGGTCAAACAAAAGTTTTGGATGAGTGTTACAAGAATCACTTTAATTCCGACCTATAAGAACAATAGGGATATACAAACCTTTCAAATATATACAAAATTGTGCAAATTACCGAGGGTTTAAAATTATGAGTCGTACCATGAAGTTATGAACAAGGTTAATCAAACGAAGATTAACAAAAGAGACTAAAGTTACTGGACATGGTGTTGGGCTCTAAAGGACATGACCAACCCGAAATTAAGCTAAGTGTGGAATAAATGTGGATATTATATTGGAAGTGTGATAAGACTAAACATAATATGACTAGAAATGACAATATTAAAGAGAGAGCTAAGATAACACCTATAATATCTAGAAAAGATGGTGGGAACTTGGTTTAGGTGGTTTGAGCATGTAGAGATAATACTTGCTTATTATTATGTGGTAAAAATAGTAGAACAGATGAAGCTAAATCACAAACGAGCTTATCGTTGATGAGCTAAATTACAACAAAGATGAATTGGAAAAGACACACGTTGATATGTTATTGATGCTGACTGATGAACAAAGATGTGTGCATGACAAGATCATGGAGTCTGTTGGTTCTGACGACGATGGTTTCTTTTTCTTATATGGTTGCGGTGGTACTGGAAAAACCTTTATATGGAGAACATTGTCAGCTGTTGTTAGATCGAAGGGGTTAATTGTATTGGATGCTGCATCCAGCAGTATAACGACTCTTCTATTACCATGTGGAAGAACCGCGCACTTAACACTGACAGTCCCTATTGAGATTAATGAGGCATCATCGCTTATGATGGAAAAGGATAGTCCTAGGGCAGACCTGGTGCGTGCTGCAAAGTTGATAATTTGGCATAAGGCTCCAATGATGCACCAATGATATTTTGAGGCAGTTGACCGATCAATGTGTGATATCATGTCCAAGAATGATCCCCTAAACGAGTTTAGACCTTTTGGTGGAATGACAATAGTTTTAGGTGGTGATTTCAAGCAGATATCGCTTGTTGTTTGAAAAGGATTGAGGTAGGATATTCTTGATGCATCAATCAATTCATCAAAGATACGGGCTTATTGTAATGTGTTGAGGCTTACTGTTAATATGAGATTGGGTGCATCTTCGGTACCTGCAGAGCAGGAAGAAATTGCTAATTTTGGCAAGTGGATACTCTCAATTGGAGACGACAACGACGCTTCGGATGAGAATGGTGAAATGAAGGTAGAAATTCCTGAAGATTTGCTCATATCGGACGCAACAAATCTGTTGATGTCACTTATAGACTTTGTGTATCCCGATTTGAATGATAACCTTGGTGACTCACTATTTTTCCAAGAAAGGGGAATACTCGCACCAACGCTTGACTCAGTTGATATGGCTAACGAATATATGATGTCACTGATTCCAGGTGAAGAGAAAGAGTATTTAAGCTCTGATTATGTTTGTCGATCGAGCGAAAATTCTGATGTCCAGAGTGAGTGGTTCACAACGGAATTTCTTAATGGTATCAAGAGCTCGGGAATTCCAAATCACCGGTTGAAACTAAGGGTAGGATGTCTAGTTATGTTGATGAGAAACATCGATCAGGCCAATGGACTATGTAACGGTACAAGGCTGACAGTTACACATCTAGGGAAGAGCACGATAGCTGCTACAATAATTACAGTAAAAGGGAAGGTACCAAGGTATTCATTTCCATGATGGATCTTATTCCGAGTGATCCAGGACTATCCTTCAAATTCAGGGGCAGACACTTTTCATTGATGCTTTGTTTTGCAATGACAATAAATAAAAGTCAGGGTCAATCTTTATCTCGAGTGGGAGTTTATCTTCCTAAACCCGTGTTCACGCATTGACAACTCTATGTCGATGTCTCTCGAGTTACTTCTATAAAAGGTTTGAAGTTGCTCATCATGGATAAAGATAATAATGTTTGCAAGGAGACCACAAATGTTATGTATCGTGAAGTTTTTCAAAAAGTATGACCATTGGTTATGTTTTAGAATTGTTGTTGCTATAATTTAGAAAACTAAAGTTGTGTATTGTTTGGAAGTCGTTTTTTTTTTTAATTTCTTTGTAAGGCGTACTGGTCATTACAGGACATGCAATTTCTATATAAGCAGATCCTCCTGCCATTGACTTTTAATTGATGCACTTTTCAGGTATAACAATACGCGGAACTTTTTTTTTACATCGTTGTTACCCTAAAATACAATATTTACATTAGACCATTGGTTTTGTAAAAAATAAAAACAAATAACAATCGGCGTTTCTGTAGCCCAAACTATATTTATACACACACGTAAAAAATTTAACGTTTGCATTCACAGACTAGGTGTATACATCTGACACTGACTATTATATAAAAAAAATACAAACTTTTTAGTTTTTATGATTAATAAAATACATTATGTCAACAAATAATAATATACAGTACGTCGGCGTATTTTTACAAAAATATTACATATGCTAAGTTTAACAATGAGTACATCTTATACTACAAATAATTAGTATAAGTATAAATCAAAATACTTTAATCGTTATGTGTAATGTTTAGATATTTCAAAATATATACAATATTAAGATGATATTTTTTCATGTCAAATTTAAATTATAACCACACTTATGACTTTAAGATTACATAATATAAAATCTATACATTTGATCAAAAAAGTTTTTTATTTCCCTGTGCCACGGGTCACTATAATAGTGTTGTTTAAAAATAAAGAAAAACAAATTGTATTGGTGCAGCCGTATACTGTGCGTAAATCATTTTGTTTTGCTGAAAAATGTAAAAATAATCCATAAATGTTTTATACATTTTTGTTTAGGGAAACGTTTTATACATGGTTTCCCGAAATGTAATAATTAGGGTGCGTTTGTTTTTCCTTAAATATAATAAAAAAAATTGTGTTTGTTTTAACTTATAAAATATAGATTTTATCCTAGAAAAAGCTAGAGATTTTTTTTAATATTTAAAAGAAAAAACTCTGAAGCTTGTATTTGTTTAAAAAAAAACTAATTAGTTGCTTTTGAAAAAAAAATAGATTTAGAGAAAAGTTAACCCTACAAACTTTTCATATTAGAGTCAAAATAGAATTTGTTGATAAAATGATTTTTCTAAAAATCCTAAACAAACACTTGAAAATGATAAGAGTGATTTTTTATAAATAAAAAAATAGATATTTGTTTTTTATAAAAATCTAAAACAAACGCGCCCTTGTTACTCCAATTTACTAGAAATACATGAATCTCATGTGGGGGTGAACTCGTATTGGAATAGGACATGGTAAAAGTGTGGGTGAAAAAACAATGTACAAAGTATTTATTTTAAGAAGAATGTATAAAATATTAAATGACAAAAAGGATAAAATTGGATTTTTTTTTTTTTTTTTAATAATTTACGAGGGCAAAAGTTCATATGTTGGGGTATAGGGTAAAATTTGCGTGAATAAAACAAAGCGAACTTAAATCCCTAAAAAAATCGGCGTTGCATCAATGTGTGAAAGAAAATGAAAAGAGGAACGACAACGAAAGATTAGAAGATTTTGAGGTATGTTTAATTGATACTTTGCTGATTGAATTTAGTTGTTTTATCTAATTATATTCATGCAAAATCGTTGATTAAATTTCGCTAGCATCTCAATTTTATGCCTCTTCAATCCCTCTAATAAACCACTTCGATTTGACACATATACATGTAGTTACATTCAACCACTTCAATTTTCTTAAATTATTACATGTGTATACACTATCTTGATCGTGTTTGTTCCGGAGCTTTATAGTATTCTATTCTCCTTTGTCCCACATTTATGAGTAGTTTAACATAGTTTCTCACTTGTTTTTGTTGTTTTCACCACAGAAATGGAGCAGGAGGAGGACCGATTGTCGAATCTACCGATAACCATTCTTCATCACATTTTGTCAAGTTTGCCAAAGAAAGATGCCGCTAGGACAAGTGTTTTGTCCAAAGCATGGGCAGATACATGGTTTGCTTTTCCAATATTATCTTTTTCTGATGTTAAATTCACAGGTTGGATTCCCCAATCAAAGGATGATTTTGAAAGGAAGAGAAAAAAGTTTATTGATTATGTGACGAGAACATTGTCAAGGTTTTGTGATCGAGGATTGACTATCAAAGAATGTAAGATTACATTGAACAGTTTTGAGCTTCATTATATGTCAAAGGATGTTGATTTTTGGTTGAAGTCGGCAAGTGAAAGTGGTGTTGAAGTACTAGAACTTTGTTTGCCCAGTGATCCCAACCACGACGAGGAAGGTCACGACGAATGCTATGTTTTACCGATAGGTGTAATTGAAGCAAAATCGCTTACCAAGTTGGTATTGATGGGGGGAATCATAGTTGATAAAGCATTCATGCATCAATCAATTAAGTTTTTTTCGTTGAGAGTATTGTCATTGTGGAAAGTCCTTTTGGGAGATGAGCATGCAATTGAACATCTCATTTCTTGTTGTCCTTTGATTGAACATATAACTTTGAATCGTTGTTTGGTGTTGAGCCTTGGAGGCGGCACAAAACTCATGAAGTGTTTGAGCATGCATGGTCTACCAAAGCTCAAGACAGTTGATGTTCAAGGAATACAAGAGGTTTATATTGATGCCCCATGTCTTGAGAATCTATACTATTGTCATGATGTTTCGGACGCACCATTTAAGATTCATTTTGATAGCTGCAGAAATTTGAAAGTGGTATACTTGTCTAATTTGAAGGGTAATACTATCACAAACAAATGGTTTCTTGATTTGTTTTTGAAATTCCCTTTCCTTGAGATATTGAAATTTGCCAATTGCACAATGTCTGAGACGATTAATATTTCAAGTGTTCAACTTAAGGTGTTAGAGTTATCTCATTGCCTCAACTTGAAGGAGGTTAACATTGATGCTCCAAATCTATTGTCATGTACATACACCGTTGGCGTGGTTGATGGTTTAGAACCTGTTATGTCTTTTGTAAGAAGTTCTAGTAAACTGGAAGTTGATGTTGAGATCTACATTCATTATATGGAACTTGGTTACTTGAAAGAATTTCTCCAAAACATTAAACCTGAAAATGTTTTGGCATCACTATCACTATCTCTATTCATCTATGGGAGAGTATGAATTCGCTACTTATTTCATTCATTCAGTTTGCATATTTACACATTTAACTTGTGTGTACTTACTTACCTTGTACATTGTGTAGGATGGACGGAACCCAGTCTTTCAAGTTTCATCCCCTCCACCAAGCATTAAACACTTGCATCTACGCTATTTTCCAAAACATTATACTTTGTTTTCGTCTCTTCTAAGTATCATACTTTCAAGCTGTTGCACTACAACTATATCTATGAGTTTGTATCCTTGCTGCAGCAAAGAATTCCTTAAGGTATGCCATTTTCTCCGATGTTTACTTAACGTCAAGTTGTGCTTTGAGTACTGAAATTCTTTCATAACGTAGGGAAAAAAAGGCCCGTCTTGCCATTATTTCCTTTTGCCAAAATCATTGCATCTATATTTATTTATTTTTGACAATATAAATTTTATGTGAAGCTTTTGAGTTATAACTATATTTTGTTAATTGTCCAAAACTACAGTTTTTCTACGAGACACTAATGAGAAGAAAAGACAATGATTGTGTTTGCGGTTCTAGTGATACCAAGTGTTGGTGGCATGGCTTGAAGGATTTGAAAGTCTCAAACTCAAAGAAAATTGATGAGAATGTTGATTTTAAGACCTTGTTAGAATCGTGGCCAGAAATTCCCAATGAGGATATTATCTTTAGACTAGAATTTTAATGTTATTGTGATCATCTGATAAACATGTTTACTTAGAAGTTTGTTATTACAACTTAAAAAGAGGGTGCATCCTTTTTTGTTGATTGGTGAGGCCAGGAAAATGTCTTGGATGTGAACCTATAAATTGTATGAATTTATCGTCATTAAATGGCCTAATTGACGATCTTCCTTCCGATAAAAACGTATTAGTTTATTTCTTGGTATTTTAGTTCTAGAGAAAATTAGGTTGCTGATTCAAAATTAGAACGTGTCCTACTCTATATCCATAATCATATATTCATATGGCATTAGCAACCGATGCTTTGTCTAATGTGAAATAAGTAAAAATATGGTGCATAAATATGTTTTCTATCATTGAATCTATATGTTTTTGTAAAAATAAAATAAAAAAAATTATTGAACCTATATGTAAAATATTGATCCAATGATTATTTTTTTTTAAGAGTAAGATTTATTGATCCAATGATTTTTTTTAAAAGAATTTATTGATCTAATGATGAAAACAAGTTTGTGTACGATGTAAAATAAGTCTCATTTGTGCATCATGAATCGGTTGACATCTAATATTTTAGAATATCATGTCAAAAATATAAAAAAAATTAGAATATGAAATTTGAAAAACATCATCATTCTAGGCATTTGTAGCCAGTGTTCCACAAACAACTTTAATCATTTCACAATACTCACCTACTACTTCATTTTTTCATAAGGACATTTTATCATAGATATCGTTATAAGTTTCATTGCTGAAAATGTAGTTGTTATTGTGAGTAACTATGTTTCAACATTTTTTTTTTCAATTATCAGCATTGGCCTATAATATTATTTTGAAGCACCATCATCAACTGAAATGTATAATGAAGATTTTTTATTTCAGCACAAAAGCAAGGAATTTCCAGAATTTTTTATAACGACGCTTTAAATCAACCAGTGATCCTCAAGTTCAACTTTTCTAGCCACAATGTTCTAGCCCAAAAGATATATTTGTAATTTGTAGATTTTGAAAAATGTTTACATAATGAGTAGTTATTTTGACACAAATTTAACAACAATTTGAATACATAACTAATTATATTTAGTGGATGGTTAATGCATATAACAATGTATCTCAGCTCATTAATCTTCTATAAAATACAATTGGTCACAATTTTGAATAAACGCAACTTTCAAGTAAATATCGAAGCAACTTTCAAGTAAATATTGAAGAAAATTTGGAGGCACGCTCTATTTGATGTGATGGAAGTCCTCAAAAAACAGATAACTCAAAATTTCATTGTTCAGCAAAGATTTTCGTCAGTGGTACAACTTTTAGGGTTTTTACCTTGCAATAAAGACTGATTTTTGTGAAAAACATGGAATGCATCAAATATTTGCGAACACGCTCTATGTGATGTGATAAAAAATCATGAAAAAAACAAAAAGATAGTTCAAAATTTTATTCCTTGGCTAAGATTTTTCGTCGATACAACTTCCAATGATTTTTCTTCCTTACTATCGTAAACTACATAATTTTTTTTGGTGAAAAAAATGGAATGGACATTTGCATACACATTCCATGTGATGTGATAGAAGTCTCTAGAAAAAAAAATATCTAGTTCAAAATTCCATTCCTTGTTTAAAATTTTCGTCGATACAGTTTCTACACACATTATATATTAGATTAAATTTTTGCAACGAATAATCAACAATACATTTGAATCAACACAGGTTGTTCCATGAAGTAGAAAGACGTTGGATTTACATCATTTTGAAAAATATACAGTTGGAAATCAATATCACACTAAATATAAAACAAGCACCCAAAAACGAGCAAATGCACCATTCAAAATCCATGAAGCAAAAGGTAAAATGTGTTAATGTTAAATCTCAACATTCTTCTTGACCGTCTTCCATCTTAAGGAAGTACAATCTTATCAACTACCACTAACCAAAATAAATTTAGCATGTTCCTCATGCTTTCTTCCTATCCTATGAAGGAATCAATTTCTATTTCAAAAAAGAATATTTAAAAAATCGTCGAAATGAGGGAAAATAATATCAATTCAAGGACTCTAGCCAATCCGACACTGTTTCATATGCTACAAATGTCACAGCACCAGCAGGTGCAGCTTTAACAGTTGATGGAATTATCCCCTTGTATAGTCCAGCCCAACCCTCTGACCGAAATATCCGTTGCACGGCATCATACATATTACTGTATGCTCGATGCTCAACTCGAGCTCCATATCTGGGATGCCTTTGAAGTCCTTCGATCTATATAGTAAACAAACAATGAAGACCCATTTTTACATTGAAATGGATATAATAGCTTTCTTCAATATCCTTGTTTTAGACGACATAAAAAGACACTAAATTAAAGTCTAACATCATTGTTTTACCTGAAACCTTTTCTTGACAACATCAAGAGGATGACAGACAAGTTTGGCACATGTTCCAGCTGCCAATCCACAAAGGAAAAGCTGAAAGCTAGAAATATTATCTTCTCCGGTGGTATTGGAATATCTATTATGGTTCCAAGCCTACAATTCAAACAATGCCGATTAGATAAACTGGTCACAGAGAGTTGTGCATTGTAAAGTCAAACTGAAACAAAACGTTCATTGTATGTTGCAATCCAATTTCATATTTCACATAAGTTAGAAACAAATTTATGGTTTCAATACAAATTTTAATTTTAGTTATAATCAGAATGAAAACATAATAATAGGTATGACTGTAAGGGTCAGAATGAAACATAACAATAGGTATGACTGCATGAGGCATGAACATGAATAACTTATTAAATTCAAAAAATTAACAAAATAACCTTGTTTAAACATGGTTAATGCAAACTGAGAAGCTAGTGCAAGCTTAGTTATTGCCATGTAAAGCCAAATAGTAATCCATGTACATAGCTCAACGGCTTCAGCCTAATAACCCTAAAAAGCAGGCAAGTATAAATGGGATATTCAGCATAAATTGCATGATGCATTATGAGAAAATCAAATTATTCTAGCATATGCCAAAATTTAAAATGTCAAAAGAGGTAGAGGAAGACCTAGGAAAACTATAAGAGAACCCATTAGAAAGGATTTAGAGGTCAGTGAGTTGGATCCAAATATGGTTTATGATAGAACACTATGGTGTAATTTGATCCATGTAGTCGACCCCATTTAGTGGGATAAGGCTTGGTTGTTGTTGTTGTATGCCAAAATTTAAAATGATGACACATACAAAGCAAAAGAAGCAAGAATATCCTACCATGTAAAATCTTAAGACAGTCTACCATAAAAATTTACTAGAGTTGGACAATAAACAAAGCACAACATTCATTGCATGCAGGACATAATTATGTCAACTAATAATAATGAGATATTAAATAGAAAGGCTGAAATTTTACCGAGGCCCAACGCTTAAATGTATCATAGGTTCCAAATTGTAGTCCTGCATAAGGTATAATCTCAACTAGAGTTGGAGACAGTCCAGCATACATGCCTTGAAATCCTCGAGTCTGGATGATATCGACGAATGCTGACCTCATGTTAGGATATACCTAAATGATGGCAAAATATGTGCAAAACTTTGTTACAAACAAATTAGTTTGAAAACGACCAAGACAAGATTAGGATTTCCACACAACGCAAAAGAGAAGAGCTTAAATGGCATATGCACAAGCAGAGATCACTGATTAATTGATAATAGACTCATAATTTCCTATATAACTCAAAGGACCACCATGATGTTTCTGTTCAGCAATAGCAATCCTTAAAGAGGCAGGCAACATAGACTTGCCAGTAGCAAAGTATCAATATTTAACAATACAACAATCCATGGTATGCTGCTGCTCAATCCATTCGCCATCTAAGCTGGTTGTTGTTGTCTATGAGCTGTGTGTGGTCTACTGTCAGCATGTGGCTTATATGTTGTAGTTTGTGAGGGCAACTGCCACTACTCATCTATGAGATTTTCATAAGATTAAAATATAAACTGCTATAGTGCCCTCATCAATCATCATCTATCTTGAGTTCTCAGTGCTTACTCTTTAATTAAGAAATTACCAAAGCAAATGATATATTTGTCTTTTTATGGGAGTCGACCAATATTTTACATGTTGCATTTTTTAGTATACTAATTGATTTTGTTGTTTTACAAGATATATTGTATTTATCGGTCAATTAAGTTTGACTTTATCACAAATGGTTATGTTCAACAATTGTGTTCAATTAACAGCAAACAGTGGGATTTCAATATATTTGATTGTGGAAACATGATTTTCACAAAACTTGAAATTTCAACCTGTGGTGATAGCCCAAACACAGATGGTATCAAGATAGGGAGCTCAATTGTTCAACCGGGGTAACTATCACAAGTGTGAACATTGCAACTGGTGATGACTGCATCGTTATGATCTCTGGTACTAGGAATTAGTGTCAGAAGCCTTGGTAAGAGTGATGGGGAAGATGTTAAAAACATTGATATGAGGAATTGCACCCTGAGTAGCACAAGCAACAGTCTTAGGATTAAAACACGGGCTTCTCCATTGAGCAAAACTTTTAAGGCTTCTAATTTTGTCTATGAATACATTATGATGAATAATGTGTATAAACACATTGTTACTGATCAAGAATATTGTCCAAATAGTGCTTGCAGTAATCAGGTTTGTACTTTTAACCCGCATTCTAATTCTAATATTAAACTTAGAATGTGGCTAAAGTACTAATCTTAAAGGTGCAGACACAATTCGGACAATACTCATTATCGATAACAACAGAAATCTTCTTGGACAAAATAAGACGCCTTCAAAGTTCTGCTCAATGGAGGAGCATGTGTTTTAATCCTAAGATCATTATTTGTGCAACTGAAGGTGCAATTCCTCATATCTATGTTTTCAACATCTTCCCTGTCATTCTTACCAAGGCTTTCAACACCGATTTCCTGACTAGGACCACAAAAAACATCTGAAATCCAAACATTCCTAGTACTAGAGATCATAACAATGCAGCCATCACCCGTTGCAACGTTCACACTTGTGATAGTTACCGTATTTGAACCACTATTTTGATACCATCTACGTTTGGGGCACCGCCAACAGCTGGAATTTCCAGTTTGTAAATATCAGGTTTTCACACCCAAATATATTGAAATGCCCCTGTTTGTTGTCAACTGAACGTCATTGTTGAACATAACAATTTTTTACAGTCAAATTTCAGTGACTGATGAAACCAATAATACAAAAGATGTTATAATCACATACCAATATATCTTGCTAAACAAAAAAATAAATCGTAAACCAAAAAATGCAACATTTAACATATTGCTATACTTCCGTGAGAAAAAAACATATTGGTTGAAGGACATTCAAATATATTATTTGCCTTTCTTTGCACAAAATGATAATTAATGAGTAACCGAGGGAACCTAAATTTGTTAATGATTAATGGGGGAACTAGAACTATTTATAATAATTCATGTCCATTTGAAATATTATTTCTAATGGAACAGCCCATAGATAAGCAGTGGCAGTTGCCCTCACAAACTGTAACATGTATCCACCGCTGGATAACAGGTTCAGTAATAGCAGTTACCCACATGCATGGACGAGTATTCTAAAATATTGATTCTTTACTTTTAAATATGTTGATTCTTTGTCACAAATGGTTATTAAATACATTTTACTGAACTAGGAGGACAATCAAATATATTTTATTGCTTTAAAGTTCAATGCCTGGCTTGAGTAATATCATATTTGTCTTTTTAAAGTGTATGGTGCACTCCAAAAGAATGTGCCACTCTAGAAAACACATCTCACATGATATGACCGGATCTAAAAGACTATATTGGCTAATAAGCCAAGGAACCAAAGGGGAACACTCACCCGAGAAAATAATGATGTTGACATAAAACATTGGAGCACAAAGATTGAGATGTAGACGGACATAGTAATGGCGGGAAAAAACCAAAAATTGTATGAACTGGAGGGTCCATGAAGCATCACATAATAACAGCCATTAATTGGTTTCAATGACCTTCAGAACACTTATAAAATCACACAATTTTACTTTGAAACTATATTACAGCCTTAAATTTATCAATGCTAATACCTTTGGCTCGCCTTGAGAAGCTAATATGGTTCTGAGAAGATCAAAAGGATATGAACCAACAGTAGCTGCACACCCGGCTAGCGCACCACTGACATAGGATAGATAAGGGCTCAAATTAGTGTGATTCTCTGTAGAAACAAAAAGCAACCCATGAACAAGCATAAATCTATAATAATATAATATATATTCAATTCCTGGTATGTAACTATATTTCTAGAGCATGTTGTGTACATAAGCGTAGATTTTGGCAGCAAGTGTATATGAACCACCATTAACTTCAGACCAACTCTCAACCAATGCAAAAAAGCCTTGTGCAAACAAAGGGTCTCTTTGGATTGACTTATTTTGAATTTAACTACTGGATTAAGCACTTGGGAAACTATTTGAGAGAACTTATGGAAACATTTTATTTTTGCCTTTATTTGATCTTTTGTTATAGAAATAGCTTATGCATAAGTGCGTAATTATTAGAATGAATTTGAAGACCATATGGACCTAACTTCTATGATTTAAAACTAGTGTCTGGCTAATGAAGCAAACGCGTTAGAATGAAACACTGAATAACAAAATAGAATACCTGACTTGGAAGAACCAGATGCAAAAGTCTTTAACTTGTGTAAAACTGTAAATTGAATGGCTGTATATGGCATAACCATAAGCAACGCCGGTACATTGCCTCGCCAAAATCCCTGTAAATATGCCACAGGAAAAAGTAGCCTTTTGTAAATAAATAAACTTTTTCAGGTTAAAAAAAGGGTTGCTTAATTTGTACTACTACTACTACTACCTTTAAGCCTTCTTCTCTAAGAATATCTTTGGTAGCTTGAAGCATACCAGTATATTTCGAAGGCGCGGAGGAGACCAGATCTTTTTGCAGTAAAGCCCATGACGATGTTGGTTCAAGTTGAACCTGTAATTGTGAATGTTAATAACATGAACATAACAAGAATGAAACAATGAACAAGGTAAAAAATAAAAACATACCTGAAATCTAATCTTAATAACATCAAGGGGTGATGTTACAGTACGAGAAATTCCACCAGAAATTGCCCCAGCAGAAGAATCAATGATAGCTCGCTTCAATTGGCTAGGTTCCTCCATTGCCACAATAAAAAAAAACCTAACTTTTCCCCCTTTTCAGACTACTGTAACACGAAATCAGACTTGCATTTACTTTACCCCTATTAATTAGAATAAAATAGAGTGTGATTTATTGATATTAGGGTTGGGATTTATAATTAATTAAAGTAAAGGGTAAAAACTAGGAGACGAAATGATGGAATTTTTACCAGTAAGGGAATATGAAGGAGACAATAGAGAAGAGAAGAGAAGAGAGACAAGAATTGAAGAAAGAAGAAAACAAAAGAACCAAGGTCCTTTGATTTGGTTTTATTATTCAGATTTAGTTTCCTTTTTTGACGAATTTTGATGGGATTTTGACTCAGATATTTAACAAAAAAATTTAATTGGATAGACAGATTCTGGCAAGAGAATAATTGTTGCTGCTTTTTCTTTTGTAGATACTCCCTCCAAACTTATATCTAAGCACTCATTTGATTTGATTTTTGTCTCTAAATGTAAATTTTTTTCAAATTACTGGATGCATTTATTATTTTTTTTTCTAAACATACCCTTAATTAATACTATTATTTTGTCTTGAAATATGAAAAGTCAAATATAATACACATACAAACAAAGGACAATTTCATAATATTAACACAAAAAACAGACACATTAATAACACTGATAACTTTTCTTAAAAAATGTGAAAAAGGCACTGAGTGCCTGTATTAAGGGACGGAGGAATTACTACATAGTTATATCTTTTTTTAACGGTATATAGATATAGGATTGTAAAAAACAAATTGTATTTAGTTTTCCTTAAAATATTGTATTTAGTAAAATTTTCTTTTTTTGATAAAAGAAATATGTAGTTATATTTTCACATTTAAATTATTTTATTGTCTTCGCAAGCTTAGCTAATTGGTAACGACATTGCATTTTATATGTAAGGGGCTGATGTTCGAATTTGGACATCATGTATATATGTAGGGATCGAGGTTCAAATTCAAACATCTCACTTATTAACTTTAAAAAATCAATTTTTAGTCGTTAAAACCCACTTTAAAAAATCACTTTAAAACACACTTGGGTTGACCTGGTATATAGACTTGGGACCTGCGAGTGTGCTCCTCCTCAAGGTCTCATGTTCGATTCTCCTCAGTGTCAATTTAGGTGGGCTAACTAAGCTTCTTCTTAAAAAAAAAATCTAGTCGTTAAACTATTTAAAAAAAATGATGTTCCTATTTTCATAAATATTGTTTTGGTTCCTAAAAATATAAATATATTTTTTTAGGCAATCAACTCAAATATTAATTAGCCTCTTTTATAAAAAAGATAATCTATACTATATATAAAAAGGCTTCATGAGTTTGGATTGGCTTTTTCATTATCTGTCTTACCTTTTATTTAAACTATTTTATTAACTATTTTATCATTTAATAGTATTATTTTAAATTTTAATTAAAAAAATTATATCCTATTAGAATAGGAAACATCTCACTATAATATGAACAATGTTATGTATGAAGAAGATTGAGATTTTCTTATAATTTCAACCATAGCCTTAAACAATTTTTCTTATGTTAACGTTACATTGTTGGTGGTATTAAAAAAGATAAGTATTTATATTACATTTGTTAAATAATTGTTGTTATTAAAAAAAAATATGATTTTTTGGTTTTGTTATAATTTAAAAGTTACAAATATTTGTACTTCTAACTTTAATCAAAGTCAAAATTTGATATAAAATACTGTTCATAATTTACATGTGTTAACGCAATAAAAAGAGTGGAAAAATAGGCACGATAGTGCCGTCTTTTCGCTACCAATAATAATAATAATTAGGCCCTTTGTCACCAAAAAAAAGCCTATTATATTAATTAGACCCAGCTAAATATGAATATATTTTTTTCAAATACTATATTCGTCGAAAATTTACATTTTAAGATGAATAAGTGGAGTGTCTAAAATTCAAACTTCAACTCTTATATATATTATGCAATTTTCCTACCAATTCAAGTTACCAAATTTGAACCTTGAGTGAAATAATATTTAGTTTGATTTTGTAAAAAAAAAATGTTTAGTCAAATTTTACTCTTTGTTTTTGCTTCAATTCAAGTTACCAACATTTATGTACACTATTATTTTATTTTTATTTTATTTATTTCAAAAGAAAAAGTATAATAGTGTGCATAAATGTTTCCTTCATCATGGTTCATCGGGGAAAAAAAAAGCAATCTTTAAATTGTTGACGAAATCATATAGTGTAGATTTTTTTTTAATTCAAATTCTTTTACATTCGGATTTTGTTAAGAATGATTTAAGTGATAATTACATTACACGTTAATAAAAGGCGGATAGAGTTACTCATGTTGAATTGACACCAATTATAACATTTATTTATCTTTCATTATTTATGTTATAAGAATGGTATGACCGCTCTTTTTACGGTGTTAGAGTGTGTAAATTATAAACAGTGTTTTTTTTATAAAATTTTGATCTTAATTAAAATTATATGCATAGATCTTTTTTTTAGGGGATATGCATAGATCTTTGTGACTTTTAAATAGTAACAAACACTGTTTTTTTTTTTTAACAAATCAAAATGATATATATACTTAAAGGTGTTTCCAATCGTGCAAGATGCTCAAAAGAGAAACACCACCAAAGTTACAAAATTACAATGTCAAATTGCCCATGTCAAATTGCCCATTAAAGGGTCAACAAGGAAACATAATTACATGAATCACCTATACAAAGAAGCGGATGTTTCCACCAATCATGATAAGAATAAGCTAATGTTGCCTCTTTAGATTTCAACCATAAAAAAGAATTCAGCTTGACTTTTTCAAGAAGGATCGATGAAGTAGTTGTTGTGTTTTGAAACACACGATCATTATGTTCCTTCCAAGTCACCCAAATAGTAGCAAACCAAATAACTGTTAAGAATAAATGTACCAACCTTGGCAAACCAGACATCCTTGTAAAGTGAATAAAATGTCGTCGAAGCTCACCAGGAAACACCGAATAAATTCCCAACCAAGTCTGCACATAAGACCACAAAGCACTAAAAGTATTACAATGCAAAAAAAGGTGAGTAGCTGATTCTATAACATTACAACCAGTCACACACATGCCATCTGTTAGAATAAGTATACTCTGTTGAACCAAATTATCTTTAGTAGGAAGCCAGTTGCGGAGAAGACGTCACACCAATAAAGACACCTTTGACGGTACATGCTTTGGCCAAACATCATCAACCTGAGACATGTCAACAGTGGCTCCTGTTTCTGTAATAAAACGGTATGATGCTTTCACAGAATACCCTTGAACCGGATCTAGTAACCACCTCCAAGAGTCCTGAACAGTGTCCTGTAAAACAATATTACATAAAAGAGATGCACACTCCCTCACACTCTTCTCCTTCCAAGCAAACAAACGACGTCTCCACACCCACGCCCTGCCATTACCGTTCCACCCCATCCTCCTCATCTCCTCGACCTTACTCTCCTTCTCCACCGCCAACTCAAATAACCGAGGGAACCTTACCCGCAACGGTGTATCCCCTATCCAGGTGTCATACCAAAATAAAGCATTCTTCCCGTCGCCAACCACCCTACGGACATTCTCATCAAACCACCTCCCAACCCCCTCACCTACATCGTCACACACTTTACAAATCATATTCCACCACACCGAAGCATATCTAGCCCCTTCCCTAATTCGACCCCCACCTCACCGTACCGAGCTTTCAACACTTGATACCACAACCCCTCTTTCTCCTCCAACATCCTTCAACACCACTTCTGTAACAATCACAAATTAAAAGCTCCTACCCTCCTAACCCCCAATCCCTCGTCATCCTTTGGTAAACAAATCGAGTCCCATTTAATCCAAGTCATTTTCCTGTGACCCTCACCACTATTGAGTAAAACCGCAAGTGCACGGTTCTACCGAAGTAATAAAAATAGAGTATTGTTCTGACAGAGAGTTATGAATTTAATTAACTTTTAACAATGATTAGAATGAAAGTTTTAAAATTTAAAAAGGTTTGGTTTTTGTTTTGAAAGAAAATAACAATAATAATAAAAAGGTGCCTCGGGATTATTGGTTCATCGTAATGACAAATCATTCACAAAGAAACCCTAAACCATAACTTTATATTTGACCTACTTTCTAAAGACAAGTTTCTCTTTAGCGTATCAAAGCCTCTTTCGAGGTGCAGTGAGTGTGTTCCTC
>Ga0315914_1004434_pt1 | contig 21018 bp, 17 predicted proteins | sample MpolenodulesMG_FD_203920 | JGI IMG/M metagenome (GOLD analysis project Ga0315914, IMG submission 203920) | Medicago polymorpha root nodule microbial communities from Los Angeles, California, United States - elongated nodules | ecosystem: Host-associated > Plants > Roots > Nodule | place: USA... | reverse complement strand
AAAATTATAACTCTTTTATGTTCAAATTGTATCCATTTTATATTTGTTTATTATGTTCAACCTTTATATATTCATATTATGTTCAAAAAATGTCAAAAAAATATCTATTAGGGACCAAAAATAAAACAAAATTTTTTGTGAGGATGAAAACATCTCATTTTATTTTTTAGGGACTAAATTCAAAATTTGGTATATTTATAGGGACGAAAAACTTATTTAACCCTTAAAAAAATATCAGCATGGTATGAGGGAAAAAAAATCTATTGTACACATTGAGTAAGACATACACACTATCTGATATTTTTCAAAGCATAGTTATTCATGAATTTTCACTTAATAAACTACATTAAGACTTACATTGAGTAAGAATTAATTAAAAATAAAATTACAAATAACTATATTACTATTATTCATTAATATTATTTTACATACCATGTCAATGATTATGCATCGAAAACTACTGTTTATAAAAAAAATCCTTGAAGTTGAATTCACTTACAAAATATACATACTATTACTAGCATTTACAAAGTCTTACTCAATCAAGTCTATTTTAATAAAAAATAAAAAATGTTGGTTTAAGCTGATGTTGGTTTATGCTAGCGCAAGGACTTCATGATTAGTAGTTCAGTTTACACGAAGATCATAAGATGAAAATGAGAAAACTTTGTAGACTTAGGTGACCAACGTGGCTCTTATCAAAACACTAAGATCACGTCAATACATGGAGATGTCATTATTAAAGTTAGTCACGTCAATATTTTTTTTTTTTATCAAAATTTGTTAAAATGTGCATGATGAACTAGTAAGTATAAAAATGGTTAAAATTGACGGGTTAAACCGACTCATTTTAAACTTGGGGACAAAAACCGCGCAATAGTAAAACTTGAGCAAAATGCACAATTAAGCCTATTATTTGCATTTCCATGATAAAATTCTTTTTTATGAATTTCTTAAATAATGCACTTAGAAGACTAGTTAACATTACTTTAAAAAAAAAAAAAAACTAGTTAGCATAAGCGTTATTTTATTTCTAATTCTTTGTTATTACCTATTCACACTTGTTAGTATGAGGTTTCCAATTTAATTATTCACACTTTTTTATGTTATTACCTATTCACACTTGTTAGCATGAGGTTTCGTGGAATTTGTCACTTAAACCACCCTGATGGATGTTGATGTCATTGTTGAATAGATGGATTCGGATTACATAATCTGGAAAATTTGCACACTTTCCAGATTATGTAATCCGAAATGTGTAAATCACCCCGTTGAAAGTCAACAAATGGGGTGAGAAATGATGCTTCCAGATTACATAATCCGCAAAATGTTAAAACAGTCCGAATTATGCAATCTAAACTGCATCAGCACAGAGGCAGAAGCCATCTGTTTTTGCTGAGCCTATGTTTTGACGCAATTAGCTTGTTTTAAACAGACATACCATGCGGTGACCATATGTTCTAACATTAAATTCAACTTATAACATAACAGTTATTAACACAACATAATTTTCAAACATAACATTAATCAAATATAATTAAAAATTATCCAAGATTACATAACATTAAAAATTATTCAAATGTTACATCACTCAAAATTATCCGAGATGTTCAAATGTAACATAATTAAAAAGTACAATCATCACTAAAAATCAACCCCTAATAACTACATTTGTACCACCGCCACCTCTGCCACCACCCCTGCCACCTCTGGCACCCCTGCCACCCTCAGTAGCTCCTTGACGACGGTAAACCTTCTCATCATGCACCTCTTTCAACACATCCTCCAAATGTTGCCATTCCATAGACCCTCGCGGCATCACACCACTGGACATCACAACATACACATGGTCTCTGATGCGGCTCATCCTTCCGCTAGGCTGTAAGTACCCGTGTTCTCCATCCTCTTAAGCAGCAAGCACATCAAGGACCTCACGCTCCGGTGACCTCGGCACCGGTACCGGCATGTCAGGAAGAATCATGTGTGGATGACAATGGTGATAAAACCACGTGATGTATCCCTCTGATGTCTCCACACCATGAACTGCACGATGACCCAGCTGCTCAGGTATCAGCGCATAATCAAGAGCATGCTGAAAGCGGAGTGTGATCTCCCCCAAATTAGTCATAGGAGGTGCACTCTCAACGGGATGTCTCGGTATGGTCTGAACCCTCCCAAACTAATGAAGAACCTGCTCCGACAGATATCTCACCATGCGGTCTCCGTATCTGAGCCATCCATAGTAAACGCTGACTCACTTAAACGGACGTGCCTCACAGTGCTCTCCATATGGGTACATGACAACGCCACTCAGATCCAACCTATCCATATGGTTTATGTAGTTGTCTGGTGTGCCCAAACCAGCCAGTGGTACAAAAAGCATTGCGTGTGGATCCCGATCCTCCGATAGGGTGCCCAGACATCCTTGCTTCCCATACCTTGGAAGTGTTGATACACCCAAGCCTGCAACAATGACAAGCACATATAAATATACAAACAATAGACACTTACATTTAAAAAAACAAAACAAAATTTTTAATTTATACCTGCAACAAAGTCAGGTATCCTGACACACCCGACCACAGTTCCAACGTGCAGCCTTGTTCTCCCTATACAAGTGAGCTAGTGCTGCAGCTCCCCATGAATAACCATCAACAAGATCAACGTCTCTAATGTACCTCATGTAGACAACATCCACAACAGTGGCACTCTTGTCAGTGAAGAGCGTGATCCTCACCAAGTATAGCACATATATGCGGACAACCTGGTCCCACAACCTCCGCACCTCCGGAGTCACACCATACTTAGTCTCCAACGCCAACATACGCTCCTTGAAAATCCTCCTCAAGTAGTTGAATCGGCAATGTGCACCTTTGGTCTTCGTCACCTCAACTAGAGCTAGACTCGGATCAGACCCCAAGTGCTCCTCCATCCAGTTCACGGCGTTGTCCTGTGTGATAGCCTCGTGAGACAGAAGCATGCCATCAATGAGGAGATGCAGCAAATAGGACACATCATCAAGTGTCATTGTCATCATAGTTTTAAAACTCGACTCGGTCATCGACTCAGTAAGGGTACTGAGTCACTGGTTTAATGGTCGAACCACTGAGTCACTAGTTGAACTACATGACTAAATTAGATTAAACCGAATAACTCGGTTAGATGATTCAGTTTTAAGATTAAAATTTTATAGGTAATTAACCGGATAAAATCGGATTGAACCGATGACTCGGCCACTTAAAAACTAAAAAACTGACATATAATATATATATATATATATATATATATATATATATATATATATATATTTGTATAACTATATTTTGATGTGAATATGTTTTTTTAGGGGAGAGATGATATGATATTACTATTATTGTGTAAATAATATATTTAATAATGAAATACTTACTTTGTCAAAAAAATATTATCTGCTTAAATATATATAATAAATTTCATTTGAAAACAAAAATGACTAATTGTTGGGGTGGTTAAGTTCCCATGTATTCTTTTTAATGTGTATGGTTCCATTCCCATAATTCCCAACTTTTTCAAATTCTGATTTTTTCTACAAAATTTAAAAGTCAGAGCATTTATGGTTTATGGTATTAAATAGCATTAAACTGAATATTTCAACAAAGTCAGACCATTTACGGTATTAAACTACATTATGGAGCATTAATGGATTTATTAATAAATAAGTATGATAAAAAACTATTCAACCAGATTGGCTCCGAAAACCGGCTGATTCGCCGGTTTAAACCAATTTTTAACGAGTCTTACCGGTTTCTACCAGTTTATTTACATAACCGGTTCAATGTGTGGCTCGAACCGGCATAGGCACCGGGTCCCAGTTCGACCGACCGGTCTGAGCCAGGTTTTAAAACTATGACTGTCATCTCCCCAAACGGAAGGTGGAAACTCGAAGTCTCCTCGTACCACCTCTCCACAAAAGCACAAATCAGACCGTGGTCAATCAGGCTGTAGCTGGTATCCCGAAGCCAAGTTGGTATCCTGAAGGCAAGAAAGACCGGTGCCCTGCAATCTGTGACGCCACCACCGTGCAACCATGATAGGGGTGGTATCTTTATCATGCATCGTCTCTATCTTCTTTCCGTTGTTGATGCATTTTAACTTGCCACGCCACTGCAAATAATTAAAAACAATACATAAACATCAGTTTACACTCATGGCTTCACAAATATTAGTTTCAACAATTTAAGAGTACTTAAACATCGGTTTCACAAATATCAACAACATTTTCACACATATTAAAGGAAGTTTAACATTAATAAATACCTTGCTCTCATACGTCTTCCTGGCCACGTGCACATGGTACCTCCACAACAGGGTAGTATCGTGTGGGCCACCGGGATAGTCATCAAGTGGCTCAGGGTCCACCACACACGTCTTCCTCGTCCGCCTTCGCTGCGACTGCGTGTCTTCGATATCATCGACCATTGTCTGAAGCTCCTCCTCAAACTCCTCCTCCTACAATTGTTGCACGTCCATCTCCTCATACTATTGCTCATGCTGCTACGGCCGATGCTCGACATCAGCACGACGTCCTCTGGCACCCCGACGTCCTCTGAGGAACAACACCTTCCTCCTCCATCCGTTGGGTACGCTCTCTCCTGCTTCGCCTCCCTTACACGATGAGTAGAGGAGGAACCTTTTGTAACATGCACACAACACAATCAACACAAACACAGTACAAAACAGACGATGAAAACAAATACGGGGTGTTTCCGGAATTTATTTTTCGGATTGCAACATTACAGTCCGGAAAACGAAATCCGGATTGCGTCAGTGCAGAAGAAAAAAAACGGTACAAATTACTTGCATTCATAGAGAAATTGAACTAATCTTCCATGTGATGTTTATCAAGGGTTGAAATGTGATCCGTTTGAGCAAGATTACACCAATTTTGGTTGGATTTTTGTAGTTCGGACTTTGGGATTAGAGGGAGAGAGAGAGAGTAAGTAAAAAGTGAAATTGTAAAAAATGGGGGGTGAACTTCCTTTTATAGTTCGAAGCTGTCCGGAATATGTAATCCGGGCTGATCTTTCAAATTTCAAATTTCGTTTTTCGGAGGGCAATTTGGTAATTTTTGCAGGGCGCGTGAGAAGGGAATGGGGTGGGAAAAGTAACACTTAAAAGTTAATTGATGCAATAATATGTTGTTGTTGGTCTATATGGCCAATAAGGTGCACGTTAGAGGTGGGTGAATAACGGTTTTAAAAAGTTTTACAGAGTTTTATGAAAATGATTTGAAATGTTTTGATTAATTGGAAATAAGCTTGAACAATCACAACAATTACAAAAAGTTAAAAACTATGTGTCAATGAGATTTACAATAGAAATTAGAAGTTCACAAATAGAAATTAGAAGTTCACAATGTAAATCTCATTACAATCAAATATTAAGAATCTTGACAATTTGCAAAACTTAGACAATTTCAAATCCAAACATAAAGTGAAATATAACAAGCTATCAATCAAAAACACAATGTATATGCAATTAATGAATTGTATAGGAATTAAAACTAATTGATCCAAGCACAATAGTAAACCCTAACTCAAGGAGTTAGATCAATTTTTATCACAAATCACTTAGATCAAATATCAATTTTATACATTATCAATTAATCAATTAACATATACAATTCATGAATATTAAAGAGGATAAGGAAAAGAGAACGACATCGATATTTTTATAGTTGTTCACCCTTTCGTCCTCGCTTCGGGCTACGTTAACTCTTCTTGGTGAAAAACGTCTCCACCAAGGTCATCCACTAATAGTAACAATGTTGAATACAAATGTGATTACAATTGTTCCTTGGAACAATCCTAGTTCTTCAACCCCTATGTAAGCACTCCCCCAAACTTCAAATAACCTTTGAATTTGGTGCTTCTTGAATCTTCGAATCCTTGATTACCTCTGCACTTCTTCGAACTCTTCACTCAAGTCTTCGATGCTATGTCCGGTAAACGAATCCCCTTTGATTTCAAGAACAATTAGAAAGACCCCAAGCCCTTTGGAGGTGGAATGGGATTATTGACTTCACTTTGGTGTCTTGATTAAGCCCAACCAATCTCCTTGAAAGAACCAATTTACAAGCCTACTAGCACCCTAGCAAATTATATGACTCAAAGCACAAAGTGATTCTAAGAAAAAGTGTTTAATCTTGAAGAATTTATGAACAATGGGTTTTTAAGACTTAACTATGCCATTTATTGCCTCTAACAACATGTGAAAAGCATTGCAATAACTATTAAAATCGTTGCCAAAGACATAGGGAACGTTTTTCAAGTGTCTTCTATACGAGCGTTGCCTATAGTCTAAGGGGACTCTTTTCTCGCGGTTTTGGAGACACTTTTAATAATCGTCCCAGAAAGTCTTGGAAAAGGGGACGCTTTTATGGTGTACTAGAGGCGACGTTTTTTAATTAAGGCCTAAGACTGAGTATGAGAACACAACGTATCCATAGATTATAAACAACATTTCTGAAGTGTAGCAAAAGGTAATCTTATAATAAAATATCATCGCAGTAGCTCTCTCAGTAAGCATATTTCACAATTTAGAAATTCTATAAAATTTATAATGTCAAAACAGACTCAAAATAGTCAAAATGAAAATAAAGCTAGCTATAATGAATATCACTTATAATTAAACTACAATAAAACATTAAAGTAATGTGTACCATATTATAATTTTGTTACAAAATACAACTAAGATACAATCGGACCCATAAGTCTTCCTACTCCTCAACACCTAAAAAGGACCATGCTCATAAATCTTACTACACATGCCGTACAAATACTGCTTCTACGACATCGGCTTCAAGATGCAAAGAATTTTCAGCACATCTTAACAGCTGTCAAGCCTGCACCTAAATAGCCACGTTGTTGTTATGCTATCACATACACAAGTGGACTAAACTTAGCTGAAGCACAAAAATGGCCGCTCCAACTAGAACCCCTTCATTAATTCCTCCGACTATAACATCATTAATTTAGTCCCCTGCACATATGCCAAATTGTAAGAAAAAATATTGAACTTGGTTAAAAATTCAACCATAGCTTCTTATTTGTAAAAACTTTTTAATTTAATTTTAATAAACCTCTCCATGTAATTTTTATAATATTTTTAATTTTCGTGTGCAACAAAACATTTATATTTTTTATTTTAATCAAAATCAAAATTTTATACAAAAAATATGCACTTGTATTAAACTGGGTTGAATTAGATTAATCTAGATCACTCAATCGCAAAAAATAAAAATAAAAACTAACAAAATTTACCAATTTTCAAAACTCATCAAAATTTATCATTATATGTGCATTTCATACCTACACAAATTCATTTCGTATATAAATAAATATTATAAATTTATTCTAGTTTTAATTAATATGTTTAGAAAGAAACACCAAAAGAGAAAAAGTAAACTTTACAACAAAAAAGTATGTGGTGGGTTTGTTAAAGAATGCCTTGTTTGTCCTACAGGTTGCGTGTTCAACTCCTAGTTATGCCAATTTTCAGTTTTTTTTGAGAAAAAAAAATTAGAAAAGTGGTCATAGCCGTAGGGATGGCAAAGCGGACCGGACCGTCCCGTTTAGATCCACCTTGACTAAGCCCGCTTAAAACGGGACCAGACGAGCCAAGTCAAATTTGGTGGCCTAATCCAAAATCACACCCTGCCCCGTTTAGTGGCGGGCAAACGAGTTGGTAGGCCGACCCACCAAACAAAAAAAACTTTGTTTTTTAGAGAAAAAAATAACTTTTATTAATGTACTTTTTTACAACTTAATTGTTACAAAAAACTATGTTGCTCTTATCATTTTTTTTTAAGTATATGTTCCTTTTATCATAAAAATATATAAAAGAATATGCAAAATATTGAAATATTGAAAATATGAAAATATCGAACTCAACATCATACTTAATAGAAAAATAATGAAAATATGTCAACATAAAATAAATCCAAAAACCAAAATAAATTCAAAAAGATAAAAATAGCGAGCTAAACGAGCCGGCCCAACAGATTGGACCCGTTTTGCCACCCCTAGTCAAAGGTGTGTTGACCAGGCCAGATTCGAGGGAGATTTTGTTTTTTGGTAAACAAGCTTGGAGGGAAGATTGCCACAAAAAATTTGATGGTGAAGTTTTTATGCAACAATCTAACATCGTCCCCAAAAGCATCTAAGGGGACAATTAATGGTTGTCACTAAAGAAATAATAGCGAGGCTCCAAAATCGTCCTCAAAATTATCCCAAAACTATCTAAGGGGACAATTAATGGTTGTCACCGAATGAATAATAGTGTAACGCTCCAAAATCGTCCCCAAAAGTATTTTAGGGGACGTTTATCAAGTGTTGCAAAAATACTTTTGGCAACAGTCATAAATCGTTGCCTTAGAGACTTTTTGGGGACAATTTTTACACGTCCCCTAAAAAAGTGTGGCCAGACACAACAAATAGTGTAGTGTTATAGAGAGAGTAGATGCAAATGATTCAATGAACCATGAGTTATGAGGAAGTGAGTATATATAGAAAGAGGGAGGAAGTGCAAATTTTCATTAAAAAAAAACTATTTGAATCGATTCATTAAATGCTTGAATCAATTCAGATAGTTTGATTCAAAGCTGAGCAAGAGACAAAAGATACGAAGATTGATACGTATCATGCAAGCTTTGAATCGATTCAAAAGAACCCAGGATAAAGATTGATATGATTCAAGGTATTTTGAATCGATTTAACACAAGTCAGAAAGATTATGTGATACGACTCAATCAATTTTGAGTCGATTCAAAAGTGAATCGATTCAAGGTTGCATGAATCGATTCACACAAAGTTAGAAACTTTGTGTGATGCGATTCAGACTAAAATGAATCTATTCACATATGCAGAAAAAGATTTTGACAATGTGAATGAGATTGCTTGAACCACACGGAATGACAAGATGCTAGAGACATACTCCCTCCGTCCCAAATTATAAGCAAAAAAAACTCATTTTCTTTGTCCCAAATTATAAGTAAAAAAAGACTAATTTTTATCATATTTAATTATGTTGTTTGGAAAAATTATCTTTTCCAAAGGAAAATTAAATGCAAAGTGCATTCAATTTACTCTCTTCCATTTTCTCAATAACCAACAAGCAATAGAAATTGTTTTTACATCTTCCTATAAAACTTATTTCAAAGATAACACAAAAAACTATGTTACAAACTATTATGTTTTAGTTTTCTTAATAACTGTGTTTTTTTTCTTCTTATAATGTGGGACGGAGGGAGTACAATGCTAAAGTGCTTTAACATATTCTAAGGCTAAAATAACAAGAGGCAGGATAACTAGCAATGAAAACATCATCGAAATAAGCTAGCATCAAATAAACTAGCACTAACATCATCAAAACAAGCTAAGTTAGAGCAAGATAAGCTTCAGTTGTTTTATGTGTGTTGCCATGGGCTCGAGTTTTTTTAGAGAAGTCAAACTAGGCCATTAAAATTGACAATGATGATAATCGAATATGAAAACTTGAGACGAGCATGCTCTAAAATTTCAAGTCAACACCACTGAACTCGAGTTGTCTACATATGCTAATAAAATACTCCTTCAATTACTATTATAAACAAATATTTCTTTTTCCAGTTTATAAAATAACTAATGTATTTGAACTATATTATAAATCAAATACCTCAACTATTTAATGAATTAAAAAAAATTTGTTTATAATAGTGATTGGAGGATTTAAAATTATAAAAAATAAATCGTACTACCTTCTTATTTTACGCACAGTACACCGTGAATCCGTTATAGGCTGATAGTATAAAGCCCCCGCCGGTGCAACACCATTTCTTTCTTGCATTTTTATTTGCCTTTTTCTGCGGCATAGATACATTAAGGGCCCTTTTGTTTGGGGTTTTTTTGAAAAAAAAAACTTTTTTTTTAACTAAAAAATCACTTTTTTATTTTTATTTTTGTAATGTTTGTTTCAGATTTTTAAAAAATCCATTTATTAAAAACATTATTTTTAGACTCAAAATGAAAAGCTATTCCAATTTTCAAGTAGCTTTTCAAAAGTCAATTTTTTTTTAAATACAAGGAGCTCAAGTGTAAGAGCTTCAAATTCAAATCTTAAAAAAAAAAATGTTAGTAAACAAACAGGAATAGCTTTAGATTTTTTTAAAAAATATCTAAAAAAAATCTCTAAATTCTTTTAACTCAAAATCTATTTTTTTAAAGCTGAAATAAACGCACCCTAAAATATAAATATGCATCGAAATGATTTATTGGGTGCAGACTATTGATGGATCCAATAGAATTTTGTATTTCTTATGTATAAATGAGTTCTATATATAAGCATAAGATTCACGGGATTGAATACCCTAAAAATCAATTATATGAAGGAAATAAAAATTAGAAGTTTAACATAACCAACATAATTTGCAATTATACCCTCAAAAGTTTTTTTTTGTTACGAAAAGAGGGGCAAAACTCATAAAGAAAAGAAAAAACGAGTATAAAACAAAACAAACATTTTAAAACATGCGAGCCCAGAAATATGTCATAATGAAAATGAGCCTTGGAAGGTTTCTTGGAAAAGTCTCTAAAACTTTCACCAGATAAGAATCCAGAGTTAAAGCTAAAAGTAGTTAACCAATCAACATTTCCATTGCCTTCACTCTGAATATGATTAATTTGGATATGCCACAGCAGAGAAATGAGATCTCAAATGAGACAAATCAATATTGTTGTGGTCTCATTAAGCTTGCAACTACTACTCGTGACTGTATCCCCCAAATTTTGGAGTCACTTTCAACAATTAGTTGCCTAATTCATTGGATGCTTGCTATCATCATTCTTTCATACATGTCCCACATCTATGCATGAACAACATCACAAGCTTCAATCTTTCAAGTGTATCCTTTATGCTAACGACCATCCGAGTCTCAAAATAAACCCCACAATCTACTAGATCAATTGACTTCTTATATTATTTTTATGCTCAAGTGACCGTTAACCAAGAACTATATGTATGTCCAGGTTTGTTCCGTGAGACAGGTAGTGATCAAAGAGCTTCTTTGATGTTGTGTCATTAAGTCGATTTAAAAACCATTTTTTTTTAAGAAAAACACTAAAAAAAAATTCAAATGAATTTTTTTTAAATTTATTTTTTAAGGAAAACTATAGATGAATTCAATGAAATAACACTAACTGCTTTTTTTGGCTTTTAAAATCACTTTTAATTTTATTTTCAAAAAAAAAATTCTTTTGGAAACTTACCTATTTGTTAAAATAGTATTTGAGGTGTTAAATACAACATTTTAATCAATAATTATAATTTATGCATAATTTATATGTATATAATTATAATATGCACAATAAATAAATAAATATTTTGATTGATTATATGAGCAACTAAAAAGATAGTAAGTGTTATTTTAGTTCATTCGTAGTTTCTTTAATTGTTTTTTTTTACTTAAAAAGGACGGTTTTAAAATCATTCCAATTGCTGAAAAATTACTTATTTCATGATTCAAATCCTTTCCAATTGAGAGAATTCAAGAAAGTTATCAGACAACTCCACCCATGAATTAATGTATGACAAACTTTTCTTTTTGTGTATGTTGTGATGTTTTTTTTTTATTATATATGTTTTTTCTTACATTTAAAAAATATCATAAACCAACAATAAACTGGTTCAAATGGTAAGGAATTTGGACCCCTTAAATAAATGGTTAGAGGTTCGATCTCAGACTCTACCTTATTAAGTGATAAAAAAAGACCTTAAATTCATTATAAGCATCAATCGGGCGTCCTTGTTATTAGCAATATATAATGAATTGAAAAAGACAAGGAGTTTATAATGAGATCATAATATGCATCACTTCATTCAATTATACAATAATGATACCTCTTTAATTGATTTTGTATAAATGTTTTTATTATACTCTTTTTAACATGTAAATTCATATTTTATGAGTCTCGTATTGAGTAGATAAACGTGTTCAATGTAATATTTAAGTCATACAGCTCTTCTATCTATTAGACTAGTTTTTTGGTTTAGATTTTAGATTCTCTTCATGTATTTAAGTCCTAATAGTTGGTGTTTATGTTGACAGTTGAGTCATGGAAAGGGCCACCTATAGTTCCATTAAAATACGCCATCGAATATTGATAGGTGAGTGAAATCGCTAAAATGGAAAAGGTTATCATTGGGTCAATGCTATAGATTGAAATTGTCATTGTGGATGTCAGTTCTTAAAAGTGTGTGACAGTGTTAGAAATATCACATTAAGTAGATAAAAAAAATGCTCAATGTGATAATACTCAAGAGACTATTTCATCTATTAGACTAGTCTTTTGGTGTAATTAAGTCCTAACAACATTCCTTCACTCCACATACATAATAGAGCCATTGCATAGATTTTGTTCATAGTTATATGGCTATACTATCATATGCATGCATAATTTGGCAAAAAAGATAGTAATCATGTGGCTTAAAAGACTTGTAAATAACAGATATAGCACGAAAACATAATTTGCGTCAATACTATTCCACATTCTATAATCATCAAAAGAAGAAGAATATATTTAGAACAGTTAAAAGTAAAGAAAAATAATGTAGAAAACAAAAGAAAGCAGTAGGAAACAATGACTCTTGGACATGTAAGAGTAGATGACCTAAGGTGTGGCAAAAATAATTAACATTTTAATAAACTAGTTATAATGATAGATAGTGGGGTGGCAGCAACAAAGCTTTTAACAAAAGAAAAAACAACATCCCAGATTTTGAGGCCAAAACACGTGAGGATGGGAATCCACATTTTTATATTCACTATATGTGTGTCACACCCCAACTAAATCCTTTGTACATTTTGTTGACGTGAAAATAATTCTTTAAATGTAACAAGTTTGATTAATGAAGAGTTGGTAGTCATAATAATATATTAAACAAGCTATGGTACCTTAAGTCCATATATGAATATAAATGATAGTCCAAATAGGCCATACCCATAAAACAAAACAATTTTAATTTAAAACATAAAGAGCCAAAAGGGAAGAAAAAAATTAAAGGTAAACGGCGCTGCTCTCTCTTCGTCTTTGGCCCCTATTCTAAGGGTTGTGACATTGGGAAGCTCACTATCGGAATCTATGCACAATTTTTTGTTATATGTATTAGTGACCTCAGTCCCAATCAAAAACACCACTATACCTAACAGTACACACACCCCAACTTTGTTAACTTTTTGGTGGTATTGACTTCGGATATGAGAACATGCTTCTTCTCAAAGTTTCAAGTTCGATTCTCTCTATTATCAATTTAGGTGGGAAAATTTAACTTCTTCAATTTTTTTTACTAAAGGATTAAAATTATCTTTGGTATATGTCATAATCACGGAACATCATCTAGATCTTTCAAAAACTACACATTGTAATTTTTATAAAATCATGGTGATTGAAGGTGATTATGACCTATTTGCCATAATATTATACACTAAATCATCTTATGTTGTGATTTGAGTGCTTACAATATTGAATTTTTGTATAAACAAATATAACTATATAATTAGATGTGGAAAACAGAAACATAAGTCCAAGATGTGTGAGAGTTTCGGAGTGACATGACATTCAGAGATGGTACCAAATGGACGAAAGAGCTACTTTTACCCCCTCGTTGATTTCTTGAAAATCTTATCCCTCCCTATTTATCCATTAGGACAAGAAAAGAATACTGTTCTTTTTTTATGTGGTTGGAAAAATAATATGGACAAAACTGTGTTTTTATCGTCCGAATAAATAAATTCAAGATGAAGTTAGTTTTTAAGAAGGTTTAATAGCAGTTTTGACCCTTTAAATATTACGATTTTATGATTTTTGCCCTTTAAAAAAATAAATTACAATCCATCCTTTTTAAGTATTGTCCATTTTGCAGTTTTGGTCCTTCAAACCAATTTTGACCTATTCAACGCACATGTGGACGCCACATGTATAATTTTCAATTTAAAAATAAATAGATATGCCACATGTACATGCTTTAATTACAAAAAATAATTAAAAAAAGTCCTTTCTCTTCTCTCTCATCTATCTCGTCTCAGTTGTTCCTTCAAACCTTTCATTGTCTTCTCCGCCCTTAATCTCATGGCTTCTTGCGATGATAACAACCATCACTCTCACCACCACCATCTCCACCAAACCTTCGCACCTCACCACCACCACAACCACCACTCTCAAAATTATACATGTGGCCAGGGGCGGATCTCCTTAGAGACCCACAAGTGTCACTGCACCCCCAACTTTTATATAAATATCATATTAGGCATGATATTACAACTAATATGTTGGTGTTGTAGCGGTTATGCAGTCTCTCAATCAAAAAAAGGTCACGTGTTCGTTCCCCTTGGCACCCTCTTTTTATATTACTTAGCGAATTCTTCATATTTTATACAAAAAAAATGGTCCTACAAGGATTTGAACCGGCATCCCTCAACATCCTTCATGTTACAATCAAGCAATTGTACCACCACATTAGTTTACAATATTGTATATTTTTTGATACTTTTTAATATATATTCCACAAATATTTGGCACCCCCGAGAAATAAACTCAAGATCCGCCACTGCATGTGGCGTCCATGTGTGCGTTGAATATGTCAAAATTGGCCTGGGGTCTAAAACTGCAAAAAGGAGGCAATACTTAAAGTACTTTTCTCGACCTATCCATTTCTTATGCGCCCTATTTTTTTCTTTTAAAATACCATTCGGTCTGAAACCTATTTAGAATTATATAATCCAAAATCATACAGTTTACAATTATCAGCCTGGGGTCCAAAACTGCAAAAAGGGGCAATACTTAAAGTGTGAAACAAATGAATAATCGAGATACACAACACTGGATTGAACAAAAATCAAATCTAAAAACCATAGACTATTACTTTTCTCGCCCTATCCATTTCTTATGCGCCCTAGTTTTTTCTCTTAAAATACCATTCGGTCTGAAACTTATTTAGAATTATATAATCCGAAATCATACAGTTTACAATTATCAGCATGCACTGATTTCATTTCTGTGTGGATTCAACAATTTTTCAATATATAGAATAATATAAAAGACAATGAATTATATCCAAAAATCATCATGTATGTGTGTGTATATACATATCATTATACCAAAAAAGTTGAATTTATATTATTACACATTTCAACTAATGATATAGATTTCAGCTGATCCACCCTAAGATATACGCTACAATCATCAAGATTAAAATTTTCATCACTTTCAATCTTCACCTCATCTCCAACCTTCTTATCAGCAACAACCTTTTCTTCAGAATCAAGATTTTCAACAATGTACAAATCTTGGTCATCTCCTACCACCTCATAACCTGCCACCCGACATAGTGCATTATTATAGTCAACCATCCGACCAATATATCTTTAATCCCATTTTTTTTGCATCATCTCGACAATGTTGTCTCCATAACGCGGAAGTGCGAGGAATTAGACAACCATACTTCAAATATATCATCGAAAAATGGTTGTCATTCGAAGGTTTCAGAATTCATAATCCGAATAGTTTCCTGATTTTTAAAAAGTAGATATTTCAGATTATACTATTCGAAATATTCAAAAGTTTCGTATTCTATTATCCGAAACAGGTTCTCACCCAACTATAGGCAACGATGAGTCTTAGACATGTGGCTTTCCTTTTTTATGTTGTTTGGATTGTATAATCCTAATAGGCCTCAAATTCTAAAATCCAAACAAAATGTAATTTTGAAGGAAAAAACATAGGATGCGTGAGAAATTCATAGGATAGAAAAACCAAAAGTCAAAACCATAAAATACAGAACGAGTACAGTAGCTCAATTATTTCCAACCATCCAAAGAATTCTGCTATTCTCCCAACACGTTTTGCTCATTCCCAATTGAAACTCCAAAATTACCCCTGCGTGAGTTAACTCACGCTAGTGTTAAATCTGTGTGACTTAACTCACATTGTGTGCTGTCTTAAAGGTAGGCAGAATCTCATTTCCTCATTTCTCATCTAAAATTTCCAAAATCTCTTTCAAATCACCCAAATTCAAAATTCCTTCAAGTTCAAATCAAACAACACTCCAATAACAAGTAAGTTTTCATAATCAAACACCATTAACCTTTTTATGTTTATATGTTAGATTTTTCCTCTTAAATTAGAATTTTTTTAGTTTTAGGGTTTGTTTAAATTTTCGTTTTTATGGCAAGAAATGATACAATGTTACATGTAAATAACTTATATTGCTTAATTGTTTAGAAGTTTGCATGTTTATGTTGTAATTATGAGTTTTTGTGTTTATGTATAATTTGCACGCTAAGTGTTTGATGAAATGTTTGAATAAGTTTATCATTGTTTGTTTAATTTTTTATGGTGTAGATTTGAAACAATGACCGATTTGTTCAATGTTTGCATACGCTTCAATGGTGGAAATCCTCAGATGTTCAAGGTTCGGAACATCAATGTCACGTTAAAAGGCCTCAAGGATCAACTAGATGAAATCAACCAAGGACTCAACCCCTGAGACACAAGGTTGGTGGAATACTCTTGGTATGAACGTCCAACGTTGGACGACGGGAGAATAACGTTCAGTCGGCTAGAATTATCGAACGACGACGAGGTGAGGAGCATGTTCTCAATTTTTTGGCAACACAACATGTTCCCGTGGATTGATATGTTTGTCACGTTGCTGAGATCGCCTGAAGATATTCTCAACAGTTTGTTTTTGCCATAAGATTATGATTAGGTAGCATCATTATTATGTACTGTCTTTATTTTGTTGGAATTTAAGTTTAATTCTTGTTAGTTTGCTGAAGATGTTGGTATTGAAGTGTCTTATACTGAATGTAGAAATTTGCAAGCCCCTTTGAAAAGTCAAAAGATTAAGAGAACACAACATGTATTCTGCAGGGCAGTAAGATTCAATTCAAAGCAACCTCTTGGAATGCATTCTTTTATGTGATGACGGGATGCACCTCTAATAGGTTCCTTTGAGCTTGATCATGCTCCTATGTCAATTGAAACTTGTCAATTGGCAGGGCAATAAGATTAAGTTCAAAGCAACCTGTTGGAAAGCATTCCTTTGTGTGATTACTCGTCGTATATGAGGGAATTCGATGAGAAAATTTATATAGTTGATTTTGTAGAATACATGTGTTGTGTTCTCTTCATTCTTTTGACTTTTCAAAGGGCGCTGCAAATCACTATACTACGTATAAGACACTTCAATGTCAACATTTTTGGCAAACTTTCAAGAATTAAATTTAAATCCAACATCATGATGATACCACATATTTAGGGAGAATGTAATGTAATGTAGATGAAAATAAAACTAAATAAAATTGTGTATTTTTTTAATTGCTTTTGTGTAATTGTGCCACTTTATACGAATTTATTTATTCAATACGCAAATTTTATTCGAATTCACTTTATTCGAATTTATTTATTTAATACGAAAATTTTATTCGACTTGACTTGATTTGAATTTATTTATTTAATACGCAACTTTTATTCGAATTCACTTTGTTTGAATTTATTTATTTAATACGCAACTTTTATTCGAATTCACTTTTTTCGAATTTATTTATTTAATACGCAACTTTTATTCGAATTCACTTTATTCGAATTTATTTATTCAATACGCAATTTTTATTCGAATTCACGTTGGATTTAATTAGTCTTTATTCGAATTTATTTATTCATTATGCAATTTTTATTCGAATTCACGCTGAGTTTAATTAGTCTTTATTCTAATTTATTTATCTAATACACAACTTTTATTTGAATTCACTTTATTCGAATTTTTTTATTCAATACACAATCATAAAATAAATGCAAATACAAACAAAAATAAAGGAACAAATATAATAAACATAAAATCTCATTTTATTAATATAATTGATACATTTACGATGAGTAAATCTAAATATGGGGTAAAAAGAAAACCACGAGAAAACCAAGTTTCCTAGGGGTAAAACTAAATCTGCTCAAAGAAGGTTGGTCACCAATCATATTGGGTAATAAGAAATCAACCTAAAAAGAAACCCTCTTGGGGTAAGGTATGTTTCTTGTCTTATGTGAAAAAAACCTACGATGTCAACCTTCTTTGCAGTGTGTTGCCATCTTTATTGACCGTTCATACAACCCCTGAAATTTTCAAAGAGGCCTCTTTCTATGAAAGGCAATTGATGGAAAAACGCCGTTGTTGTAGAAGGAAGAAGAGGAGAGAGTGAGAAGGAGAGAATGTGAGAAATGGTGAAGGTTGGAAGAGTATTTATAGGGGGATTGTAAAATATAGGTTTTAACTACACTTAGTGCAGTTAAAAAACATGTAAAACCTTGTAAAAAAACGTGTGAAATCCATTAAAAAAACCTTAACCACCGTCCAAAAAAACGTGTTCTTTGTTTATAACTACCGGCCAACCTGCGTGAGTTAACTCACAGCACCGCCCAAAGGTGTGTAAGTTAAGTCATGCTACCATCCAAAGATGCATGAATTAACTCAAGTTGCATGCATGAGGTACGTGAGATGTGTGAATTAACTCACACATGAGTATTATAGTCTTTTCAATTGGGAATAAACAATTTTGGTTGGGTAAAGAGTAGAATTCCCATCCAAACGACCCACCAGTTATTATCAGACGTTAAGCCCAACCAAAATATAGCAACATAATCTTTTTTGTTGTCAAGAAAATAATGGGACCAGATAAAAAATAAACTAACTATATTAATAGAAAAAAGAGGAACATAACCAAGGTTTAAATCCAAGTTCATTACCAGTTAATCCTTGAAGTTGAGTGATCAAATAGTTTATTTTTCCAAATATATAAAATGGAAGAATTATTATCTCTTACATTTAGGGATGTAAATGGATATCCATGGATGCGGATAGTGTGATATATGTGTCCGCTCCGTTGGATAAATATGAAATCCATACCTTATCCATATTCGTGTGAATATCCGTTTAGTGGATAATCCACGGATTTTGAGGTATCCACATGTTTATACAGATATCCATGGATAACATTTATAAGGAAAAACATTGTTTATTTTTTTAGTTAAAATTTAAAAACAAAAGTTCATCACATGCATTTCCTTTTTTCTTTTTTTTTTAGCAAAACATAATATCCATACATTATAACAACAAGAAAGATAAGAATCGTGAGTCAGAGAGGTCAAAGGATAATAAATAAGCGTAATACATATTTGTAATAACCAATAACACTAGTACTAGGACCAAGGTTGGTAGGAACTTGAAAGGTATTAAGGATATTTATGTAATTCACTCAGTTTAATATCGGGTATGGATATCCGCGGGTGCGAATACCATTAAAGCTGCATCTGTATCCATTAATTAGCGGGTAGTTAAAATACCCATTTATTTTATCCATGGATATTCATTAAGGTATCCACTCCATATCCGTGGCAGATTTTATCCGCGGATATCCACGGGTGCAGATTTTTTTGCCATCCCTACTTACATTATTTGTTAGGCAACTAAAAATTTGACAATATAATCAACTCCGATTGAATTGCTCAAAATTTCGCAAAAATAAACATCATAAGTTAGCCTTCGATTCACTTCCAGGTATGCTAATACAGTCCCCACGACATCCTTATTATTATGACACTGCATCTTGATGTGGACTTTCGAGGACAACATACCTAATCTTCCAGAGTTAGGCGACCAAGATTCAATTATATACTGAAGGGTTGTCGATCTATAGGAACTGACTGCCTTCTGTGACTCTCTTGTCTCAAAGGTAACAAGTAATTTCACCAAACCTCGGCGGTGTGAAGACTATCCATCGAAACCTCAGAGATATCGACGTTCATATGGGGAAATGTCTTTCACTGAGACCAATAATGCTGAGAAGGATGATGCACATTATGTCGCATGAAACTTCTTGGTCGATGAGAACCTTTCAGACGTCATAATTAGCAATCATGGTCCAAACCACCAGAGGGACATGGTCGTTGGGTTTCCGATTGACCAGGTATGCATCCCTGATCAATTATGATTTCTATGCTTGAAGGTTGCTAATTGATATATATTCTTTCAACAAAAGATTGTTGATACCCTAGATTAATGCATAATTTAGCTTGTGTGTGGCTGGCTGTAATGTGAATGAATTAGCTAGTCATTTATTTTTTGAGTGCTTGATTTTTGGAAACTTTGATAAGGTTTCAATCGAGCAATGATAAATAATTGTTTTTGCCATGTGGTTTAGCTCATAGACTTGGTTTCTCATAGTTAAAAAGCGATGAAATGATTTCACGTGATTTGATTGACATGTATTTCGTCAATTTGGAAGCTACTTAATTTAGGTGTGGCTTTACCGGCATTACAGTTTTAGATTTTTACTTTTTGGTCGATGATGTTGTTGTTTTTCAACCTTTTCTATTCTTGTTACGTTTGCAAGTTTTGAACCATACTACTTCTTATGCTTTGATGTTTCTTTCAACCTATCCTTTTTTGGCTTTTTTTTTACAATTTTTTTGGCCTTCTGAAAAGAAAGAAAAAATTTAAATCATATTATATAATAGGAATAATCTCACCAAAATATGATCAATGAGTTAAATCCTTATTTGATTATAGAAAAAAAGATGATGATATTAGTGTTTGTCATGATGCTAGTAATTATAATGACAATGTATATAGATAATTAAATTTGATATATTAATTTTTTTAATAAAATAAATTTGATTATAATGGACTTTTATGAAATTATTTGATATATGGGTAGTTTATGTTAATCTTTGAAGATCTATATCAATATTTTTTTTGTTGGAATATTATTATTTTTTTATTGGTTGATAGTGTTATGATCATTATATTGACGATATATACCACCAATTAAGTTTGATATTAATTTTTATGTTAACCATCCAGTTCGTAAGAGAAATGAGTACTTGTCGTTTAGAGTTTGGCCTGTGAAGGTGAGAAAAACCACAAGAGGGGGGGGGGGGGGGGTTTTAATTATTT
>Ga0315914_1004433_pt1 | contig 21022 bp, 12 predicted proteins | sample MpolenodulesMG_FD_203920 | JGI IMG/M metagenome (GOLD analysis project Ga0315914, IMG submission 203920) | Medicago polymorpha root nodule microbial communities from Los Angeles, California, United States - elongated nodules | ecosystem: Host-associated > Plants > Roots > Nodule | place: USA... | reverse complement strand
AATCATAAATTAATAATTCATAGAAACTGGAAAAAAAAATATTACACTCTATTGAAATATGATTCAATAGTTGTCTGTTTTCCTTTAAAGTTCAAGTCTATTTGGAGTTCATCTCTAACTTTTCTTATTGCATCCAATAGCTTTCTTATTGTATCCAATAGCCCAGGTGTTGTATTTTTGTATTGTATTTTTCCAATGCATATGAACACAGTAGTTACTAATTTACGTTGAGTCTCAAGGTTCGCTGCAACGTAATTCTAAGAGATATAGACTAATTTGCCTTTTTGTTTGGTATGTACTGTATAACAAAACCTTTAACAAATAACAATTTGGAATCCCTCATTACCTGAGGACTGTTTAGCTATTTAGAACAACAAAAAATGATTTTGAAATTGGAAAACAAAAATAGAGAGACAGATGACAAAAACAGGAATAATTAGTGTAATAATTAGATGAACAAGAACCACAATTGAGTGTGGGGAATGAATAGCTGGTCTGGGAGGGCCGTGGACAGTGAGAGTCATATCACACTGAGATATGACTATTGAATGACAATGGAGCCTAGATAGATTTCAGAGACATCAGACATAGTTGGTGATAATGTTGAACCAAAAATGCACATTCCAATGCTTAAGCAAAGCAAGCATAGTTTAGTTTTTATTTATGGTTGTGAGTTTTGAGAGAGTAAATTGTGGGGGGTGACGAGTTTTGGACGCAACACAAGTACCAACCAAACAAACCATTAACTAAATTATTTAAAAACATTGTCAACAGCAGTAGGTCCAACCTATAGTACGGTTTAGGCCCCAATGTAAGAGATGTTGTTGTTGTGAGTAACTTTGTGACCTGACCTATCCTTTCACAATTCATTATTCAGTTACTGTACTAGTACATCTGCATGGGAATCTTCTTCTTTCTGCCTCATTTTTTCTCTCTTTCAAACCCACACATTCTTCCTCAGCACCAAATTCTTGCTTCCTTCCACACCTTACATTTTTTTTTCCTTCGTATTTTCGTGTCAGTATTGTATTGGTGCATCGTATATTGTGTTGCAACCTTAGATTTTAGTCCATGGAGTATACTGAACTTGATACAAATTAAATATTGTGATTTATTGTGTTAGTTTGTTTCGTGGATGTGAAAATTGATATATTTAATTTTTTCGTTGTTAAAAATGAATTGGTCTAAGTGGTGAATGATTTGAGCTCTTTAAACTTAAGTTTGTGAACATATGTTCGATTCTTTTCTCATACATATGAAAAGAATATGTTTGTGATAAAAGAACCCAAATTGTGTACTTCACAGGTTCTCTTAATAGAGATTAGTCACCATTAAAACGGTAATAAAAACTTTATATTAATACTATCTTGGTAAAAAAAAATTGATCATAAAATAGTTTATGTTTGGGTATATTTGAATAAAAGTGAATTGACCAATAAAATCAAAGATAAAATCAAATGTAGAAATCTAAAACTATAAGTTTTACTTCAAATAAAATCAATTTTACTTTAGAATATTTAAACATGTCAAAATCGGTTATACTTGACCATAATCAAATTTAGCCCTTCCAAAATTGAAATCAAATATACACTTGAATTTGGATTTGAATTTGATTATTTTATTTTTTGTTGTAACCAGACTAGATAAATATACATATTATAAATGCACTTTTGGGGCCAAAGTTTTAAAATTCGACGATTTTGGCTTCATATTTTTGTCTGAAAATAGTATTTTTTTTTTACCTTTCAAGTTAACCATTTTTCCAAAAGTGAGACCCCATAGATTATATTGACTTGATCAATGCTTATGTGGATGAATTGAAATATAATAACCGTTTAAATATTGATGATTGAATATTTTTTCAAATTTATAAACATTATTCATCGAATATTTTTTTAATGATTTATATAATGGTTATTTTAACTTGTGCCCTTACGAGACAAGTTGAGAAGCTAAAAAAAGAATTAATCAATAAATGCACAAGTTAAAAAGATAAATTTAAGGCTTTTGAAATTAAAAATACACAATTTTTAAGATTTTATTTTTACCTTTGATTTCTTATCTTGTGTCACTAGGGTACAAGTTAACATTTTCCATGTTTTTTTTAGCAACTTCAACTATAATTGATAGGGTCATGCTAACTTGCCCTTAAGGGCACAAGTTAAATATAGTTGAAGTTTTTTTTTTTCCCCACATCTTACATACAATATGTCTCTTTCAATCAATTTTTCTATACATCAATGTTAATTGGTACGAAAATATTTTCAACGGGACACATGAACGTGTATTTGACTAATAAAAAATAGGCTAATTTATGATAAGTGAGTTAAGTCTTGCATTTGTATAAAATAATTTTTAACATTAAATTAATAAATTTCACAATTAAATCGAAAGATATATATGATAAAATTGTAGCTAATGCATACTATTTATTTTACTTATACCCACATTAAACAAAGTCTCGAAAAGGTCATAACCTTCCTAACTCAGTATTTGGCTGAAAAAACATAGGCATGGGGTGAAATGCAGTAGCTTAGATACCCTCATTGTAATCAATAAAAAATCTAACTCTGTATTTTTTGGTCAAGAAAAATATATCTAAGGGGGTGTATTGAATTAGGATTTTAAAGGACAATTTCTTAAAAAAGTCTTAAAGATTTTAAAAGATTTTGTAGGAAATTAGTGACTTTCATGATTTTAAAAGACTATCAGGATTTTCAATTTGGATTTCAATGGATTTACATCATAAGATTTTAAATGATTTTATGGATGTATAAGATTTCAAAAGATTTTATGAATTTTAAGAACTCATTGAAAATAAATGATTACAACACACTCTCTATGATAATATTCTCAATACAAGCTCTTATTTTTTAATTTTTATTATGAGAGAGAGAGAGAGAGAAGGAATAAGAAAGAGAGAGTAAACTTTTAAAAGAAAAACAATCCCAAGAAATCTCATGTCTTCATGAAAGACTTTTTCTTGTTAAAATTTCACTAGAAAATCCCACAAAATCCATCAAAATCTAATTTATCAAACAATCCTTCGAAATTTGGATGATTTTGAATACTATTAGACTTTTTTTAAGTGATGAAAAGTCTTGATTGAATACCTCAAGACTTTTTTAAAATGACAAAGGGTCTTGATTGAACACCACAAGACTTTTTTTTAAATTGCAACGAGTTTTGATTGAATACCACAAAACTTTTTCATAATTAAAAAATCTTTTAAAATCCCTTAGAATCTTAATCCAATACATCCCCCTAACTTGGATCTTTTGATACTTAGATCAAACAAGCTGATAAGCATGCTATTTAATTAGATGATCCAGCATAGAAAAATAAACATGAAAAACCCCGTTTGTTTAACCCCGCTAAATTTTGGTGTAGTTTACGTATGCTAAAAATATTTAAACAATTTAGACTTTTGACAATTTGATATCGTTCCGTAAAGTAGGGTGAATTTTTACTTACACACATACCATCACCCTTTCCATTCCTTCAAGATACCATCACCCTTTCCATTCCTTCAAGTTTTAGCCTAAATTTGAAGACAATGTTTGATTTTACATATTGTTATGAAGAATCCTATTGGGGTTTTTGACCTAGCTCTGCTAGGGTTTTGCACCCTTGCATGAACACTGCATATTCATAATCGTTAATTGGTGATTCTCTTTGCACACCGATCAATAATCTCTTTCCTTGCACTTGGTGACTAATAGTCTAATATAATTCATTGCTTCGAAACTAATTGTTTAAATATTTTTGTTGGTGTTCCACCGAAATCAACATGAGCTTTAGGTTTTAGAGTTTGAGATTATGTTGAGTAAATAACCTATAGTATAGACTATATGTGTGTGTGTGACATAATAGGATGTTCTCGAGGGATTCAGTTATGGACAAGAAGTGTTTCACGGGAAAAACAACTATTGCTAGACAAAATCAAATAAAGAAACTGTTTACTTATAATTTTGTGGTCCTTTTTTTGAGGCAATAATCTTGTGGTCCTATTACCTTTTTCTGTACAGAATGATGATAAACAACAGAAAAATAATGATTCAGATATGTTTTATTTTATTTTTTGGGGTGATTTTTCGATATTATTTTATGAGTAAATATATTTTAAAATTTTCAATTCTTTCCCTTTTCTGCTGCTTTAATTTGTAGATTGTTTAGTCGATATTTAGCTTGACAATAATTTATTAGCATATGATCATGAAATCAACAAATTAAACACTATGTCACCATTGGATGTGGTAGTTGAAGGACGAGGTGTTTTGTGGAGAGAATTAGACAATAAAAAATGCTGAAAAGAAAAAGTTGTGTGATGATTTTGTGGTCCTCAATTAATTCTTTATCCTAATTTATTCTTTTTCTGGGTTCTACATTAGTGTTGATTATGCCCTAATGGGTTTGATTTGGTTTATCAATGTTCGTACGAATACACTATTCAACACAAACTTTTCAATATTTTTTTATTGCTTAAAATTTATATTGATAAATAAATGAAATTGAATATGATAATTTAGAGGTATATTTATGAATATTTTATAGATAGACGAAATAATAGTAATAACAGTGAACTCACACACATTTGATTATGATTACTGCGTGCGTCTAACCTAACAATTTCAATAATTTATGTTTATAAAAAGTAATTTGATGAAAAGTGAATGTTAGAGGTTGTGTTGCTATCATTTCTCATATTTTCTTTCTATTTTTGTCGTGGACAAAATTTTCTTTCCATTTTATTCCAAGTGAGGTAATCAACTTATCATAGTTTGGTACGTAGAGATGCGATTTCATATTTCACTCATAGGGCAAGTCTTGCCCTATATCATTTTGACCCTTTACATTGACCTCAATAAGGAAACTATAATTAAATCTTATGAGTATGTGCATAGTTCAAGGCAATTTCTCTTTTTTAAATAGATGAATGGAAACTCAGACACATGTGAAATATCTGAGGTTCAGTCTCTAACTAAAAAATTTATCGGTCGAGATAGGACTTTTGACTTCTATGACAATTTTTAATTTCTTTCTTTCTTGATTAGTAATTTCTTTTGACCTAAACTGAAAAACAATATCAATTACAATAATAATCGATTAATAACTTTAAATTGTTTCTGAACAATATATTATTAATTAAGTACTAGTAGTTTTTTGAAAGATAAGTACTTGATTAGTTGTTAATTGAACTGATTTTAGTTCTAGTGACATATTGATGTAAGTTGTTGTGAGTACAAACAAATGACAATTAAGTTGATGTCAATTAAATATCGTGTTCATTTAGTAACGGAAAGCAACATATTTAACAGAAAGTAGACAGATTAGATTGATTACTAAATATCCACATGGCCATTAAAAAAAACAGTGTATACATGGCATGTTATATTGATTGGTAACAACAGCGTGCCATGAACAATATTTGATTGAGATATTTATTGGGTCCCATTAATGGAAAATAACAATTCTCTAAAAAGGCTAGTACATAATTTTTGAATTATTTGACAAACACCCTCATCCTTTTGTTGGAAATAGATTGAGAAGAAATTGATGCATAGGGACCCACGATTGTTAGGGATGGGAATTAATGTTTTAGGAAAGAGCAGCAAAAAGTGCATCAAGTGGTATTTGTTAGTGCCATGGGGCCATGGCATATTGTTTAAATGGGGAACCTAAACATTCAGTATTGATGAAGCTTGTTTGTTTTGGGAGGTTTAGGACAAAATTTGAACCACCATGTAATGAGAAGAGCTCATTAGCACAAGTACAACGAATTAGTTATTAGGTTTATCATGTTTTAAAAGGCATTTCATTTCACAGTAGAGAACTAATATGGTTTATTTTAGGCCTTTTATTGATGAGAAATTAAAGAGAAGGATTAGTATGAGTCATTCTATTGATGATAAATTAAGATGTTTGAGAGAGTTTTTTTTAGTAGAAATGAGTCAATATGAACTTATTTGTCCCAATAGGATTAGTATGAGTCATTCTATTGAATTTGAGTCAAAATTAATTGAGAGTAATTTATTTTAGTATAAAAAATTAAAAGAAAAAGAACAAAATTAAATGTGAACACATTTTATGATTTAGTGAGAGAATAAACCATAAAAGAGAATGATTTAGGATCCGTTTGGATTAGCTTATTTTAGAGCTTATATAAAACAGCTTATGCAAATAAATAAGTTTTTATGTATTATTTATAAGTTTTTAAGGTAGTTTATAAAAAACCGTTTATGAAGATACAATTTTCGTTAATGAGAGCTTATATATTAAAATAAAAGCTTATTTATTTAAATATGCTATTTTTCATAAGCTCAAAAGGCCTTAGTATGAGTCTTTGTATTGCTGAGAAATTAAGATGATTTTGTCCACGGTGGCATCAGTAACTAACTATCAATCAATTGAATATGAGCCAAAATTAACATAGACTAATTTATTCTTAGATAAACTTTTCGATTAGAATTCAAATATTAATTAATCCATCACATTGTTGAAGTTTAACTCCATTCACCAGGCCCGACCTTCCTTTATATTTTTGAATTAATATGTAATTCTGTGGTAGTTAATTTAGCAACCAGTGTACCTAAACTTAGTTCAGTTAATTAAGACAATACTACATAATATATGTAGGGAGTTCGAACCTCGACGTCCCATATCTCCATATTTAAAATGTGTGAGTTCCGGCCACTATATTATTTAATTAAAAAAAATGCTTAGCAACCAATTTGATCACTTTGAGGACTGCAATTTCAATTTTCCTGTAATAATTATCATATAATTGGGGGGCATATCCCCTAATATAATCTTGATGTGACCTTTAAATGTCCAGATACTTTCATCCTGTTTAACTTATAGCACAATATTATACATTCATTCCACAAATTTAGTTCCAAAGTTCAGTACCAAAACAGACTAATATTATAATTTTTTTCTTCTAAAAATTAAATATTTTTTTGACAGAACATGTAAAATTAATTTATAAAGATTTAGATGACGAGGAATGATATTTTGAATCCATTTTCCAACAACTTTTAGTGACAACATTTTTTCCTCTCTTTTTATTGGACAATAACAATAGAAGAGAAAAAGGAAGAGAGAATAAAAATATAACGAGAGTATGAGAGAGAGAGCTATCACAAAAGTTGTTAAAAAATGGATGTTCAAATATCGTTTCTCTTAGATGACCATCTGTTTATCACATACAATTTATTTAATTGTAGAAAATTGTATTTTTGTGTGTGTTCGGATGTATGACTTATGAGTGCTTAATTTTGAGTTAAATATATTAATTTTGAAAGCATTTTAAAATGTTAATTTTGAAGTATAGCTTTATAGTGGAAATATCTGGTGATATCATATTTGGAAGAATGAGTTGTGTTGATAGTGTGCACTATATGGAAGGTTGGAATAAAAAAAAATTACCAAAAAGAAGATTCCATTAATTAAAATTTTCCAAGGCAAAGAAAGCTCGTACGCCTAACCGTTAGGTATAGGAAAATCAGGGACATAGCTAGAATGAGAACAAGAGAGGTCATGATCCCTCCAAACTTTTTTTAAAAGCAATTTATATAATATGCTATTATTCTTTTGTCTATGAAATTTATTTGATACTGTATAATGTATAATGAACTCTTTTCTTACAAAATATATTTAGTATGAAGCACTTAAGTTTTTGGGTTTCATTGCACTATTCCTTAACTAGAATCTTTAACAACGAAAAAAGAAAGTGTTGTTTTGTCTGTAATTTATAAAAGAACCTTAATCCTTAACAATCTAAATTTTTTATTTCTCATTGCTATTTTGCTTGGAAATTTCAACTCATTGCTTGCGATTTTGTTTGCGCACTCTCAATCATTTCTATTGATTCACTATTTAGGACTTCAACATGAATTCATTCTCATACGTTTGCATTTTCGATGTTTTATATTTTCTTATAAATTTGCAACTTTAAATCTCAATGATGCATTCAAACCATTAAATATTGACGACTTTGTAATCATGTTAAAATAGTTTACACTTCAGATTTTTCTTTTGAAGAAAAGATTCAATTGAAATGAGTAGCAACACTATGAGTTTAATGTATTTAAAAGTCTCAATTTTCAAATGTTGTCCACTATTGATGAATTATGTTAAAAATTAAATGAAATCGGTAAATCAAATTATTATATATTGATTGAGATAGTGATACGACAAACTCTTTTTCTATTTGTTCAAACGTGTTAAGTTTTAATATATTTTATAATTTTTTTAAATTTCTTGCACATCTTATACATTTGAAATTTAATTTTTTGACTAAATTATACTAAACTCGATCTTCATAAGTTTAATTCCTGACTCTGTCGTCTATAGTTAAAACCAATAATTGAATTGGGTGAGGATCCAAACCATACTATGTGGAGGGTATACACCATTATCAGCTAGCTGACAAAATGATATCCACTAAGTTATCTTATTTAGCAAAACAAGAGATTGCAAATCAATAACTAGCCCTAAAAAATCTAGCTAAACCACAGATTTCCACAAGGTATAGGTACTAATGAAGAGTATAATTAGTGGCTCCAAATTATGCTAATCCACACATAAAAATATTTGTGGTCCCTTTATTAATTCGTTTGTTGTCTTTTACCTGTTTTAGAGAGTTTGTCATTTTGTCAAGCAACTCTGAGGTTTTTTATCTTACTGACATACAGTTTTATACAATAATTGAGAACCTAAAACTATTAACCTGAGACCTAACATTATGTGAGTACTATAGTTTTTGGAATCATTGCCGACCACTGATATAGTACTAGAATATTTTTGTTAACATCCGCGTAGAATCATTTGTTTTACTATATACTTAGATTAGATATGTGTGTATATTGTTTGATATACTCTTAGAAAAATTAGCTAAAAGTTTGTTAGTTTAGTGTTTTTTTTGAGAGGTTGTTAGTTTAGTTATTTAGTGAGCTTTACCGAGCGTGGTATTAGAGTTTATATATATTGGTTAAAGGCCACGTACCATTTATATACACATATCAATATCAGTAGTGATGAGCCTGAAGAGTGTATTAAAAAAAACCTAAATTTCACATAGAAAAGGGACTATTTTTAATTAATACTAACCAACTTGTACATTTAACAAACTCTAACAAGATGAGTGTTATGCACACTCTATTTTTAACACTCTCTAACACCCACTTTCTTATTATATGAAATTCATGTTGGTATCACACTTTAGAACTGAATCCCATGTAAAGTGATAATACACACACATGAGTTTTATCTAATAAGAAAGCGAGTTTTAGAAAAAGGGATAGAAAGATAGTGTTTCTAACATTTTTCACTCTAACATCTAACAGTATCTAATAAATATCTAATTATATATAACAATATTAATTAAAATTAGTTTGATATTGGTTAATAGTTTACAAGTTATTTATGATTAGTTAGAGTTGGTTACATTAGTTATCTTTAAGAATTAAGATCTATATGAGGTGAATCTATCACTTATAGAATCCGCTTCTTCAATCTATCAATTACAAGCTCAGTATTTCTCTCATTTTATTTTTCTTTTGTTGGAGTCAAACATGCTTCCTTTTTTTTTGAGGGGGTCAAACATGCTTCCTAACAATATCTACAAAGTAGATCAGTTTTATAACTTTTATTTCCTATGTTCTTATTTTTCGTTGATTTTGATTTTAACTTGAATTATATATTGTGATAAATCTTATTATGACATATTGAATTTGAAAATAAAAGTTCCAAACTAAAATACTCAAAACACAATCATTTAAATTAATCACTTAATGACTTGAGCTATCTATCTTTCAGGTTTCCTCGTTTCACTGATATAAAAAAGACCTCAAACATTTAAAATTCAGAGAATATTATGATTATAAACCAAATGATTATGATTATGATTATATAGTGGACTTCACCCTAAAAAAATGATTATATAGTGGAAGAATCAAAGAACTATTTGTAAGGAAACATCATTTATATGTGAGAGATCGAAAGCAGCCACCAATATTCCCGCTGTTTTGATGGGCCGACAATTGGACAAAATGTGTCACACAGATAGCAACTTATCATATCTGTAAAATTTAGTAACAAATTCGTATTAATTTATCATATCATGAACTCATATAAATTGGAACCATTTAAATTGTTTTGTTGATCAAGAATAAATCAATGAACTTAAAGATATGAGTGCCGTACCAAAATAGTTTTTATTTTTATTTTAGGAATACCGTACCAGAAAAGATAAACTGATAAGGATATATATTCAATCAAAAGAATGAATGATATGTACAGCACACAAAATTTCATTAGCAAAGAAAGGCCACAAGTTAGCATAGCAAAATGTTTCAAATAAAAGAGAGGGTGATAAATTTATATTTGAAAATATTTAAATGTAACGGTCACCATCTCATTTACTTTTCCTCTTAAAAAAAATCTCATTTGTGATGTATCCTCATTAACTTATGATTTTTTTTCCTTAAAATTAGGACAAAAAACACAATAATATTTCTTATATAGGTTAGAGGGAGTAATATGCTGCTATAGTGACTAATCATTGTTTAATTATAAAGAAATTAAATGATTTTGTTTAAAACAATGGATTAGCTCTCGAAAACCAAATGATTGATTTTATGTGCTTAATGAACTTTATACAAGGACAAATCATTTGAAATAATCGAATTTGAGTTATGGGTAGTGTAATTCTTAAATTTTGATCAGGCTACTATAAATTACTAGAGTCTTTTTCCTTTATGAACCGGATGGCAACATAAAAAATAAAAAATAAAAACTCTTAAAAGTTGAAACATAGAATAAACATATTTGGTTGGATGGAAAGCTTTTAGGAGAATGGGAATAAGTGGAAAAATATTGTTTTCTGTTCAATATAAATAGGAAAGAAGACAAGCACAATAACTTTATTTAGTAAAAATTCGATATATATAAGTCTAATTTATTCAGTCTAATATTGGGCAAAGATGTTCCAAAAAAAAAGGTTAGGTTTCAAAGCATGAAAAGAATGTTGAATAGGCCTGAAAGGTTTTGCGATGAAATTTTTAGTACCCGATCACATTTAGTCAATTACATTACATAGTAATACTACTATTTATATCCTATTATTTGCTGTGCTAGCAAAATAAAATGGAACAAGAATTACTAGAATGCTATTGTGGTGGAATATATCTCTATTCCTTCCTACAACTTCAATCATGCACATTCCAATCAACTAGTCAAACACGGGAATGACACTTCATTTTTATACTAAATATAAAATCGAGAATGACTCTTTTTGTTCTATTCATACAACCAAGTCCAACTAACCATGCACTGATTTTTGTTAACTTTGTTAAAGGATTTCATATCCTTCTATTAATAAAATATTAACCTATTAAGTCCAATTTTTTTAAGAAAAAAAAAATCAGAGAAATGGTTTTCATGAAATAAATTGCCAACTGCCAAGTCAACTTAAAAATTCTTAAAAGGAGTTTCATAGTACAAGAAATTTGAAAATAAAAACGAGTAAATAATGTGTGACATAAGTGCTACTACCTTTCATATAAAATTATTGATTGTCTGAGTCTGCAATTCACCCTACAAGATTATAAATGAACGTCACTTAATGCATTCATGGGTCCAACTTTTTTTAACTACGCTTTGATCTTCACAACAAGGAAAGTGACTAGACGAGACAAAAAGCAAATGGTCTGTACCCAAAAAAAGAGCTTGAAAAGTGAGCCACTAATAATAAGTGCGACATGACGTTGTTGTTTTGTTGAAGAAGAAAATAGATATAAAGCTAAGCACAAGATCCCACAATAACAGAACTACACCGTCACTCGCAACCGTTGTAAAAGACATAGCGATCTCCTTTAGGCTTAAGCAACGGAACCGAAGCTTTAGCAATGACACCATCCCCGTCACATCGATCAAATTTGGATTCTCTACCTTTAGGTTAAAAAGGAAGAGAATGTAAAAAAGAAAGGAGAAAAGATGATAAAGATGGTGAGAAATGTAGATGACTTTTCCTTCCTAAAAGTAAAGAATCCTTCATGTTTGCGTCTCTCATACATATTATATAATAAAAAAGAGACATATTTACTGATGGAAGAAGAGACTTTAATTGTTTGTTTGTTGTGCAAGATAAGAGAGGAGATAAGATAAATGTATGAAATTATTCCTCTATTTGATGACACTTCATGATATGATAGAGTAATTTTCTATTTTTTTTTAAAAATTAAATAGAGTAAGGGAGAAAAGGATAATTTTAAAATCTACCCTTATTTTTTAAAAAATTATGATAGATATTAAAAAGAGTAATTTAATATTTATTTTAAAAATTAAATATAATTTTCTTATAAGGGTAGTTTTGTCATTCACTTTGTTGAGCTAAGGGGAAAAAAGGAATTAAAGGTTTAAGATTTGAATCGGGAGAAAATACAAACATAATTAACGTATTAATATATACGAGAGAATTGTTTAGCTTATCTATCATACCTTTGTTTTGTAGTGTCCATATTTTACTAAATTATAAAAAATTAATGTTAATTATTTTTCTTTCAATATTTTGAAATAGAGGGAAAAGGGGAACAAAATCCCTCTCAATTTTAATTTACCTTGAATTTGGAGGAGTTTGAAGATAAGAAAAAAAAAATTTATAAATTTTTCAATATACTCGCTAAAATATCATTATATAAAATAGAAAAAAATTGTAAACAATAAATTAGTACTCTACCAATGGGGGTTGAGTATAAGCTACCACAACATGGAAAATAGAACGTTCAAATTTTAGTTGGAAGAGATACTCATATTTACCGATAAAATCTCTCCACTCTGATCAAGAAAATGTTATATCTTCTCCCATCCTTTTTAATCAAATAAAATATCTAATCAGATTCCTCTACTCCCCTACATTGGTTTGAATCAAATAGACACAAGATAAAAAATGCAGTTACGTGAAAAATTAAATTCATAAACGCTTGATGGCGTTAGCGATTTTAAAAAAGGCTAAGAATAGCACAATACAATATACAGAAGTAGCATAGTACAGTAAAAGAACATGCCAAAATTATCTAGAACCTATTGTTTGAGAAATTTATTTTGGCATCAAAATTTGAAATGCTAATAAAAAAAAAAAATGATTTTCTTCCAAGAAATAGACAATAGGATTTATTGTATTTTCTAAGGTAATCATAGCTCAGTTGTAAGCTACATCGCCAAAATATAGTTAGCAAAGCCTTGAGTACGAGTCACAGGAAACTGTGTCATCTAAATCGTGTAGCCTTCCTTACATATCAATTTGATCAAAGTTAATCGATGTGTCCTCAAAAGCGAAATCTGATTGATGGAGCCTGTTCCGGGCCAATCTGCTCATCATAGCAAGACCTGATACAAGGGCAGAAGCGATACAGTTATATAATAAAATGTAAAACTAAAAATCATCCTTCTAAATGCTAGACTGTCATCAGCAGAATTTGTAAATTATCTCAGTGCACATATGGCTGTGTAAAAGATGGAACAAAATTATACCTTCAATCATCTTGTAAAGGGATGACCACCATCCCTCCGAGGATATCTGGCGTTGGTTTAAAGATTCCTCAATTTCTTTATCATGCTTCCTTTCCAAAACACCTTGCAAAGTAATCAGAGCATCCTTTGTCTTCTTGAGAATACTATTCTCATCTTCTACTTCCAATCGTTGCAAGTCGTTCTGTGACGATGTGAGACTGACAGCAAGAGCATACTGGGCCGCAGCAGCCCACCGAGAAGAAGCTAGCCATTTTCCCCGACCATCCAGATGTTTGTTCTCTTCTCTTTCTGTCTTGTCCCCACCATGTACTAAGCTGCGTAAGTATTGGGCATTTGCAGCACCTGTACTTTGCACCATCTTAGAGAAAGCACTACCCTCATTTGACAGTAGCTCCTCGGGGGTATTATATTCAAGAACCTTTCAAATATAAAGTTAGGCATCAGTGCAGAGCATCGAATCAAACGTCAGTTTAGAGGTTTAGATTCAAATTTTAGGCCTTTCTGCATTCGTAACAATTACTTGTTCAAAACCCATTTGGGGTTGGCCTAGTGGTTCGCTTGGGATCTTGGAGTGTGCTCCTCTCAAGGTCTCAGGTTCGATTCCCTTTGGTGCCAATTTCAGTGGGCAAGTCCATACAGAACTTTGCTCTGGCTTAGAACAGGGCCCCGCAAGTGGGCAGTGGGATTGGTCCCCTCGGATTAGTCGGTCCTTGGATCGGATACCGAGTTATAAAAAAAATAAAATTACTTGTTCAATTTTTCTTACTAAAACTTCCAATGATATATTTTTTTTAAGCCAAACTAGCCCACCAATATTGGCAGCGGGGAGAATCAAACTTGAGACCTTGAGAGGAGCACACTTCAAGGTCCCAAGCCAACCCCACCAGGCCAACCCAATGATATTGGCTTAAGACCGGAGACAGCATCATCAATTAATTTCTTATGTATCATTTTATCCTTCCAGCTATTGAATCATAAGAATCCATCATGCCAACCAAACATTACCAAACTTTCAAAACAAAGAAAAGCATTGCATCAAAAAAGCTATTTAAAATCGTCAATTGACAATTGAGTGCATACCTTGCCTCCATCAAGCAAAAGAACCCGATCACAATCAATAATGGTGTTGAGGCGATGAGCAATAATGAGCATTGTACAGGATTTAAATTCCTCTCTGATTGTTTTCTGTATGAGTGCATCTGTTCTAACATCAACTGCTGCAGTTGCCTCGTCAAGTACTAAAATCTTTGATCTCCGCAACAAAGCCCTGGCAAGACTCAACAGTTGCCTCTGTCCAACACTGAAGTTCTCGCCTGCCTCGGATACCTTGACACAACATACTTTCATTAATGAAAAGAAGACGGGCATGTAATTATCTCTGGCACAAAATCTCACAATATGCTCAATCAAATGCAACCGCAAATTAGGGGTGAAATCAGGTCAGGCTGCCTGACACAGCCTAGCCTGCATTAGAACCACGTTAGGCCATATACTTTTTTAAATAGACAAGGCCATGGTCATTTGGAAAAGTCTACTTAGCCAAAAAAAAAAAAAAAACCGGTCAAGCTATAAAGCATCTAAACAGTTTCTTAGCCTAACAGGCTGACCTATTTAAATAATATTAAAATATTTTAGTTGTTACCATCGGAATATAATTTATTTCAAATGTGTCAAAATCAAAGACTTTTTAAACTTTCTAAAGAATAGTATATGGATAAATCTAAAGGATAGTATATGGAATGGCTGCAAACGGGTGTGTATTCATGCGTACCCAAAAAGTACCACACTAGATACATAGACAGTTACACTTACACCTACCATTTAGAAGTATCCATGACTTATAGTTTCATCCTAAATTGGACCACATATCGGGAGCATATAGCTTCCAAATTCAGCTTTAATTAATTTAATAAATTGCTCAAATAAGCTAATCATCTAGTTTGTATGAATGTCTGATTACACTACCTAACTATGAAAGCCGTTATTAAAGATATCACTAATCACTTACTGTAATAGTAATCACAGAACTGGAATGTAGACATGTGGAAAACAAAAGGAGTGTGGATTTAATAATCAAATTCAACTACATACATGAAGCATCCGAGAAAGACTTACTTGCACATTAAAGCATGTCTTAAATGAAAAGTAAAGAATGCCAACATTTCAGTGGATGTTCATCAACACAATCATGTATCTAACAAAGCAAGATTTAGCAATTACCTCAGCATCCAGCCCCAAAGAGTTCCTCCGTATCACATCCTTCAAATGTGCTCTCTCCAGAGCTTCCCAGAGGTCAGCATCATTGTGTTCAGTAAATGGATCAAGATTAAATCTCACAGTTCCTATAAAAATTAAGCCGACCTTGATGTTATGATAGTGACATTTGATTTTCATATTTTAATTTTATTTACCTACAAGACACCAACTCAGAAGTTAAAAGCCTCTCAAGTTTCAATAATTCATAATTTAAGAACTATACAAAATTGACCAAATAAATCCCAATAGAAAACAAGGTTGAGCCTAGCCTAACCACTTGAGCATTTATGAATATTTGGCATCAGTGTTTTCAACCATGAGGCCAAGTAGCTCACCAAAGAAGAATTGCAATTTCCAAGTAAACTGAATTTTAACTTTAATGAAAATGTGTTAATCCCTAGCCCTTGTCACTTTCTAATTGGACTGTCTTACTAAAAGGCGATAAGAGAGATGATATCTTAAATACCAGAAAAGAGAACAGGAGATTGTGGTATAATGCCAAGAACTTTCCGCAAATCAGCCAGCCCAAACTTTGCAATATCATGATCATCAATTAATATTCTTCCTTTTTCCAATTCCACGATTCGAAACAGGGCATTTAACATGCTGGATTTTCCCGCGCCAGTCCTCCCAACGATGCCAACCTTATCACTCGGAAAAATCGTGAAAGATAGACCATGAAGAACAGGAGGAAGTTCAGGCCTGTAGCGAAGAACAACTTCATCAAATTTGATGGAGCCTGAGGAAGGCCACCCAGGAGGAGGGCGATTATCATCAATCACAGAAGGAGCCTCCGAAGGCAAATCAATGTAAGTTCCAACCCGCTCAACAGAATTTAAACTATTCTCAGCCAAACTTGCAAGTCTGAGCACACCGGTAAGCAAACTGGTAATATTCAAAGCGTAGCTGAGAAGTAATCCCATGGTGGATGCAAATTCTTGTTGGTTCTCTGCCCTACCATTCTGCATCACAGCGAAGGTTGCAGTGAACCATATCATGAGGCCTCCTAGGGTTTCCAATCGGATTGCAAGCCACCGGTTTGCGCTTATGTTCACCAGCGTGTACCGAATGTTGTTGTCCATGGATCTCCCGTTTATATCCGCCATTCGATCGTAAGCTTTGTACGCACGAATCGTTGATAGACCATTTAGTGCTTCCCCAAATTGTGCATAAACAGGAGATCTGCTAATTGAATCCAATCGCTTTACTTCACGAGCAGTGCTCTAACAAAAACAAAATAATTCGATTTATAATCTACAATTATTATTACAACACAATTTTCAGGGATTCAACAAATAAACGCAGGAACAAGATGTTTATTATACCTGATAGTATAGATATGCTCCATAGAACAATACCAACAATGGCATTATTGCCCACAGGGACATCGTGCTTACAATCCCTATCAGGATGAAGGTCGAAAGAAGCTGTGAAATTTGACCTAAAAACATGCTCACAAATGGAGCCACATTACGATCGATGTCACCTAGATCTTTTGCAAACCTGTTGATGACCCTTCCGAGTGGATTTGTGTGGAAAAAGACCATGGGAGCTCGTAAGATTGAGTGAAGCATGGCTTCGTGCAACCTTCTGGCAGCATAAAGACTTGATATGATTAACCAGTAAGAATTTATTAGAGACACGAAAACCTGGTAAGGACAAGGACATTCAAATTAGTATCTGCGATGTGCATGCATAAAACTCTGTTCATTATTTTGAGCAAAACGATTGTCTGCAACACAATGTGAATCTATTGCCATTTTATGAGAATTATTATACCTGACCAAATGATAGAGCTGCATATATGAGATTGTAGAAGGCGGGATTATAACCATCTACAGCACTCTGATCAGTCCAGTGGCTTAACCATGTGCTACTTGACACTCGTAACGCTTCAGTTGAGAAATAGCATCCAAATAGTACTACAACAACCCAAGTGCCTCCTAATGCATTTTTGTACCTAAAAGAATTCAGAAGACAATAATAATAAAGACCACGTAAACATACAGAAAGGCCAAGAGAAACATGATAAAAAAAAATTGAAAAAGAGAAACAAGAATTAGCACCATATTCTCCTTTCTTATAGATGTTCATTATCATAACTATCTATAATCTATATAAAATGGATACCGTTGATATTTAAATAAATAGTAAATAATTATATTTACGTTGTAAATATATTTTACCTTACTCTCTAAGTTACTTAGCATAGAATATTATTTAGAATATTCCTTCTGTAAATATATCCTAGCTTAGTCTCTAAGCTACATAACTCCTATATAATAAATCTTCCGTGGTGCTATTCAGATATGTCTCTCTTTTCTCTCTTATTCAACAGATACCAAGTTTTTGTGTATATTTTTTCTTCTTCTAATTTTACCCTTCATTTAAACTATTTTAGTTTTAATTCTATCCTTCATCCAACCTTAGATAACTGCGAGCTTTCAATATTTTGATTGACATTATACTTATTCATTTAATCTTGTTACCTCATCAGAACATTCAAACTGACAACACCTGTTTCCCGTTCTTCCTGTTTAATAAGGATAGATTTTCCTCCTTTTGGTTTGCTTTCACTCTTTGCATTATCATTAACTGCTCCATTGACCACTGGTTTAGAAGAGGACTTCTGATCAGTAGCTTCAATATCTACCTTTTCTTCTTCGTACTCCTCCATTTTTCCCGCATTTTCCATCAGCTTTTGGAACAAAATCCCCTGGCTGGAGAGTTCCTCAAAAGTCCCTTCCTCCTTCACCATACCTTCATGGACCAAAATGATTCTATCAACCTGTGAAAGGAAATGCAGCTGATTTGTAACAAGAACCCGAGTCTTCCCTCTCAATTCTCCCTTGATACATTTATCAAAAACCTGAGATGATATCGAAGTGTACATTAGACAATGTTAAGACAATATCTGATTTGCATGCATAAGATCACAAAACAACACCATAAACAGCATAAATTTACTTTAGTTGAGTTTAGATCACTGAAGGAATAGAAATAACATCAAATACTGTTGAATAACTTAGCATGAAGGTAACCTGTCTAGCCACATGTGCATCCAGAGCACTTAGAGGGTCATCAAACACGAGTACATCCGAATTGGAGTAGACAGCTCTAGCCATGGATACTCTTTGCTTCTGACCACCACTGATATTTACCCCTCTTTCACCAATTTCAGTAAGATCACCGCCCTATAATTATTAAGCATGTAAGAGAAAGAAAGAGCAAGGACCACCAAGTTGTAAATAAAAGAATCAAATTAAACATACATTGCATCCAATCAAATTCTATAACATTCATGTATATACTCACAGGTAGTAACTCAAGGTCATGTCGCAGTTCAGTCACATCTATTGCCCTTTCATATCTTATTGGGTCGAAGACAGAACCAAACAAAACATTATCCCGTACCTGTAGAAATAATGTTAGCAATCACCTCCCTATTTGAAAGAAAACGATAATTATCAAATGGAATAGGATATACTCACACATCTTTATGGTTAATAGCATCCGATTAATTTTATAATGTACATAACAAGATCCAATTCCCAACTTAGTGGACTAATAACAACCTATTAATTAACTATATGATGCACGTAACACTGGTGGTGGAGACTGCTAGAGACCAACAATCATATAAGGTAACAGCAAAAGGCTGATTTTATATCTCTAGTATTCACTCTCACATGCTTAATTGCAATGCATCCAAAGAAAAGATTATTTAGGTTACTTGTTGGTTGGGAATTAGTATAAATAAGAATATATATGTTATCATTTTGTAGTCACCATTTTCAGAGCCTGTTTAGTGAATTCCTGTTTACATTTCTACTTGTTTTCTTTCTCAACAACTTCCCATCTTCTAGCACCCAAGTTGTAAAAAGTATCAATTATTCTAAATAGAGCATATTACTAACTTACAGTTGCATTAAAAATCCATGAAACTTGAGGTACATAAGCTACTGTTCCTCTTAAAACAACAGTAGAATCTGCAATTGGAGGAAGTTCTCCAAGCATTGCAGATACGAGCGATGTCTTCCCTTCTCCTGTGCTGCCAACAACAGCAACTAGGCTACCAACAGGAATATCCAAATTTATGTTTGACAATGTTGCCCTCTCTGCCTGAAGAAAGAAAAAATACATAGATTCTTTTTTGAGAAAATTCAAAAGCAAGAACGTTCACAATTCCTAATGTTATCAAATGAAAATAATTGGAAGATGTCATTTTAACACAACACTGACATACAAACAAATTTCAATTCTGTCTCAGCAAGATGAAAAAAATGACAGAAAGCAAAGAGGTGAAACATGATGCAAAACACAAATATCTGTTTTTCAGCTTGAGGGAACTATTAAACAGATATCTTTAATGCAAATAATACGTCAATATATGTATCTTTAAGTAATGATGAAATATGCAAGCATGTGATGATAAAAAGATTGTGGACCTTTGCATCCCAAGAGAAGTATCCGTTCCTGATTGAGATGGCTGGTAACCCTGGCTCAAGAGGTGGATTTGGTAGAAGTATTCTCTCTTCAGCTAAGAGCAATTCCTCTAGACGTTTCAACGATACATTTGCATTAACCACCTTTAAAACAAAATGAAGAATCAGGCCAGTGTGAACTCCACCAATCTATTTGGTATGGCATTCATTTATTCATATTTAAGAAGACAACGATAAATCTAAGCAAGCTTTATTTCTCCCTTTTTATGGAAATTTGCTAAACTCTGATTCTGTTATTTATGAATAACTGATTGGAAAAGAAAATGAAAAACAGAGAGGTAAAGAGAGAATACAAAAACATAGGATAATGCGCCCTGCTGTAAAAACTCGGAAAAATGCAAAGGAGAATAACCTGAGTTATAATATTCGGAAGCATGAAGAGAGGAAATCGAAGCACAGCAAACAGAGAAAGCGACGTGAAAGCTCTTGCAGGTGTCAAATCCCCTCCAAGCAAGGTGAACACTCCAAACGAAATCACAGTTACAAAAACTGGAATGCTATTTAGTATAAATGAATTACACTGCCAAGAAGAATTCAATAAAGAGATGAAGTCAAGAAGCAATGCTGGAAAAAATATATATATATACTTACAGGTTTTCATGATTAATACGCGTTTTTATGGTCAATGCTAAATACTAATATTTCAAGAAAATGAAACTCTTGAACACTATCAATCATTATAATAATTCAGCATTATAATCTTTATAGTCTATTATTTGATTTGGGGT
>Ga0315914_1004432_pt1 | contig 21025 bp, 4 predicted proteins | sample MpolenodulesMG_FD_203920 | JGI IMG/M metagenome (GOLD analysis project Ga0315914, IMG submission 203920) | Medicago polymorpha root nodule microbial communities from Los Angeles, California, United States - elongated nodules | ecosystem: Host-associated > Plants > Roots > Nodule | place: USA... | reverse complement strand
GATTCCATTGCAATTTATCTGAATGCACCTTTGTATCATCCTTTGCCTAGGTGAAGGATTCCAAGCAGAGATTTCTCAACCAAATACATCATTTTGCAATACAGATATCAAGAATTTGTTGTCACCAATTCATCAAGTAGCTCAAAAACATACAATAATTTTCTGTCTCTACAGATTAAGTCAATTAAAAGTTCCCAGGAATCAAGTTGTGGCTGGAACCCCATATCCACCAAGTCAAATAGAGCCACGGCAGCATCGTCAGCCATCCCTTCCTTACAAAGACGAACCAATAATTCGTTCGAGGTAGCATAATGGGGTACAAACCCTCTACTTAGCATTAGCCCTAATAACTTCTTTGCCTTCCTCAACTCACAGTTTTGAGTTAAGGAATTTAGTACAATCCTGTAACTACCTTTGTTCAAATACACACCTTGCTGTGGGAGTTTCTCAATCATATCCAACGCCTCATCATATCTACCTTTTCTGCACAAGCCTCCAAGTATCACATTGAATGTAACAGTATCAGCCTGACATTCATTTTCCTTCATTTCTTTAAGCAAATCTATAGCCTCATCAATTTGTCCATTCCTAGAGAAGAAATTGATCAAAGAAGTGTAGGTAATTGCATCAGGTTTCAAACCAGAACTCTTCATCTCAGCCAAAATCCCTTTTGCATCTTGTGGTTTCCCCGCTTTACATAATCCATCCACCAGGGCTGAGTAATTGAATACATTAGGACAGCAACCATTATTTTTCATAAATTCAATAACATTTCTAGCGCGATCAGCTTTCCCTTCACGGCAAAATCCATTAATCAAAACATTGTAAGTAAGCGGATCAGGCACAATCCGATCCTTCGAGACCATTTCCTCGAAAACATCAAAAGCTTCTTTGAGTCTTCCATTTCGGCACAGACCATCCATCAAGGTTGAGTAGGTAATTACATTAGGATATGAATACTTAGAGTTCCTCATTTCTTTGACAACTTCAAAAGCAGAATCAATATCCCCCTTTTTGCAATGGTACTTCACCAAGATATTGAAAATGCATACATTTGGCTTATAAACTAGACTCCTCTTGGCATACAATAGCAACTTCCGCGCCAAATCAACCTGATTCGAATCAACCAATAGATTGAGACAAGAGCTGATAGCTTTAGGAGATGGCTTTTCACGAACAATTGTCTGAATAGATAAAAAAGCATCAAACACTTTCTCATGAAAACCACATTTCGAGTAATGCTTCATGAGGTTAATAAATACACCCTCATGAAACTTACAAGCTTCATACGTCATCTGATGCAAAACTCGATCAACGGCTTGAAACTTCTTAAACTGAGCAAGCTTTTGTAAAATCGTTGCATAAGTTGCATTGTTGTGATTAAAACCCTTTTGTTCAGATACCATGTTGAATATTTTCAAAGCATGTTGCGGATCTTTCTCTCGTTTGATCAAATTAATAGCAACATCATGAGTAATATATTTGCTCTTCTTCCTCGTTTCCGCGACAACGATTTCAGGATGTGGGTCTAGTTTAGGTTCTAAAGGTTTTGTGAAGTTAAGAGGTGATATCCATGGTAGTGAAGAAGCTGAAGGCACACAGTAAGGTTGCATGTGCCTGCAGCAGTGAATTGCTGAGAATTTCATGAAATTCAATTCAATGATTGATTGTACACAGAGTCCTGTCATTTCAATGCAAAATATGATTATGAATTTTAATTACATGATTCAATTGGAACAATGAATGAATAGTATTAGGAAGTTAAAATCTGAAAACCCTAGCATAGTAAAAAGGTAAGAGAACTAACCTCGCGAAACAAGCACGGTGGTGCGTCGGCGGTGGGCGGCGGTCGTCTTCAAGTTTCACAGCTACTCATGATTATAATTTTATAAAATTGCAAAATGCATCTATGTTTTTTTTTATAATTTTAATGAAGATATTGAAAATAAATTTTAGAACTGATACGACTATTTGTATGAATTTTGATTAAAAAAAAATTGGTTTAATTAAAATTATTCCTATAGATAATAAATATTTGTATTTTTATATTGTAAAAAAAATAAGTATTTTTTTTGTGGTGTCCAGAATTCAAACGTCGGGGCCCATATATTATGTATTGTCATTAACAATGAACTAAACTTACCGAGAAATATGATAACAAAATATAATTATAGTTTTCAACATTACCAACAATATAATAAATATAATATAAATTTTAATCTTTTTAAATAATATCAATAAAATAACATTTTTATAGTTAAATTTGTTAAGGGTATAATTAAAAGCGAAAAAATAAGCTCAAAATCATGCATACTATTTGTATATAGTATAATTAGGCTTAATTGCAATTTTGGCCCCCTAAACTTCACAATCTTGCGATTTTGGCCTCCTATAAAAAACAATAACAAATCAGCCCCCTAAGTTTACCACATTTTGCACTTTTAGCCACATATCAATTTTGACTAAGTCAATGCATGTGTGGCACCCACATCACTTAAAGTGGGACGTGGATTCTCTCATGTGAAAACTTTCTGAGTTTTCTACCGTTTAAAATCTAAACTATTAAGTACACTATCTCTCTTCATTTTAACACTTAATTTCTCACATGTATTTATTATTTAATGGCTAGGATTACACTGGACTGTTCAGTCACATGAGAGGATCCAACCCCACTTAAAGTCAGGTGCCACGTGTGACTTTCTATTTTTTTAGGGGGCCAAAATTGCAAGATTGTGATACTTTGGGGGCGAAAACTGCAGTTAAGCCTAATAAATAAAGTGATTGGGTGCCACATATGCATTGACCCAGTCAAAATTGGTCTAGGAGGCCAAAAGTGCAAAAAAGGATAAACTTAAGGGGCTGATTTGTTATTGTTTTTATATGGGGTCAAAATCGCAAGATTGTGATACTTAGGGGTCAAAACTACAATTAAGCCTATAAATTACTTAAAGTGTGTTTGATATTTTGATACGCAAGATAAACTTTCATGATATTGTATAATTTTTTGTCTTATATGATGTTTGGCGAAAAAATGTTATTTTGGTATTTTTATACAACTTGTACTCAGGACAAATAGTTGTGTTGTGGTTTAGTGTGCCAAACATTTTAGTTTTTGGCATGTCCCTAAGTCTCAAGTTTGTTTTGTTTATGTAATACAATCAAATATACCATAAGTGAGACTATAGAAAAAATAAAAAATGAAAACAAAGTGAAAGAGAGAAGGGATAAATATGAGATAAATAAAGACGAAAGAGGGGAAAGTGGTTATTAAATTGTAGAAACTTTATTCTATTCCTGTAACATACTCATACAATACAATGTGTCTCTTATATACAAATCAAAGGAATACAGTACAATGCAAAAGCCTTGAACTAATTATAGTTACTTGATTGGCAAGTAAACTATATGATCAGGCTGGTCTCTAACTGACTCAATCTTCAGTATCCAAATCTAAATGAATAGAATAGGAGTGAGATCACAATAGTCTATAGACGTGTGTTGTTATTCATATTTATTTTGTTCACTTAGCGCATAATGCAACGAGAGAGAAGCGAATAATGACCGATGAGCAAGGTAGAAGAGAGGGGAGGAACACTCAAACTTCCCGTAAATAGTATCTCAAAATAGATTGTGTTTGATTTTATGAATGAATGATTGAATGAAGTAATGGCAAAATAAAATATAAAATCAAGTTTTTGTCAAACTATGTACTTTAGCCTCTGTAACTTATAGGAGCGACAATTAACTATTGTTGCATGGATTTTTTTTTGTGGTTCAGATTGCACCGACAATTTCTATTATCCACGAAGCACGAAAACTTATATAAATTGACGATGTCTGGTTCATTTGTTGTAAAACACAACAAAGAACCATGTACGTTTATCTAGTAGATGAGTGAAAACCAAGTTAGCTGCAATTTACTACAGCAGGGGGAAAACCCAATTTGTTCTAGGTTCAGGTTGATGTCACACTATCTGGCTTGAATGATCAACTGGACTAAATTAACCGTCGACTCAATTATAGAGACACAATGACGGTGGACAATGTTGAGTATCGTTGTCCATGGGCCGACTCAGATTACATCCTTCAGCCAATCCAAATGAATCTTAGGAACAACGACGACATGAGAACCATGTTCTCAATATTTGGTCAGTACAATACCAAAGGACCGATCAAGTTGGATGCTTACTTGGTCAGATCTTTCGAAGATATTTAGAAAAGTTTGATTCGGCCCAGTACTGACGAAGAAATAAGGGTTTACATAGAGAAACTAGATGAAGAAGATAGTTTGGTTGATCCATAGTCTATTATGTTGTTTTTTGAAGTTAGTTTGGTTGATCCATAGTCTATTATGTTGTTTTTTGAAATTATGTTTAATGTATGTTCTTATTGTTGTTTTGCATGAACATTGAGTGGTATTATTCAAGGAAACCATAAGCATTGTTTCATCCTTGAATACCCCTTTGTCTATGTAATTTAAAAATGCATTAAATGGTATTTAAAAAAAAACTTACAAACAATTTTCGAAAACTTAAGAAACATGTCTAGCAGAGTGGATTATAGAGAGTAAGGAACAAGACAGCTCAATCCCACACATGATTGTTTTTTTCTTTTTGGTTGGACACACCACACCACACCACACATGATTGTTGAGTATATCATATACTAAAAAACCAAATTATATTATCTTAGAATTGTTTTTTCCTTCTAATAAATATTTATCTAATACAAAAATTATTGGACTCTGTTCATTCAGTCGAGTATATATATCAGCATCGTGACTAACACATTGACACAAACACTGAAAAAACAGAGACAAAAAAGAGAAAAGAGAGAATCATGGGTGGTGCGATTCCAGAAAACCTAAACAGAGAACAGTATGTGTACCTAGCAAAACTCGCAGAACAAGCCGAACGCTACGAGGAGATGGTCTCCTTCATGCAGAAGCTTGTAGTGGGGTCCACACCATCATCAGAGCTTAGCGTCGAAGAGAGGAACCTCATATCCGTCGCTTACAAAAACGTGATCGGATCGCTACGTGCTGCGTGGAGAATAGTTTCTTCGATTGAACAGAAGGAAGAAGGTAGAAAGAATGAAGATCACGTTGTGCTTGTGAAGGATTACAGATCCAAAGTTGAATCAGAGTTAACGAATGTTTGTGGTAGTATTCTGGAGTTGCTGGATTCAAATCTTATACCTTCTGCTTCTTCAAGTGAAAGTAAGGTTTTTTATTATAAGATGAAAGGTGATTATCATAGGTATTTGGCTGAGTTTAAGATTGGTGATGAGAAAAAATCTGCTGCTGAGGATACTATGTTGTCTTACAAAGCTGCACAGGTTTTTGTTTTTTCATAATTTTGTTTTATTTTGTGTTTGAAAGATTGATTAATTGTTTTTGTTATTGTTTTGTGTTTAAGGATATTGCTGCTGCGGATCTTCCATCAACCCATCCTATAAGATTGGGTCTGGCTCTCAATTTCTCTGTTTTCTATTATGAAATTCTCAATCAATCTGACAAAGCTTGTGACATGGCTAAACAGGTTTGTGTTAATCTGATCTTGGTTTTTTGTTTGTTTGGTTTAAAATAACGTGTTCTATTGATGTGTTATTCAGTTGAGTTATGAATGTTCTGCTGTTTTTTCTGATTTATGAAGTTATATTAATAACTACATGCTTCCTTTAATTTGTGATTTGTTTATTAAATTGAAAATTTTAGGTCAACTTGATTTGAAGTTTTCTGACCTTGTTTGGTCAAGCAATTTTAAGCCACAAAGATTCTGTTATGTTAAAAAATTCAACATTTTTTTGAACATTGTTGAGGTTATTATAATCTAATGGGTTGCATTTTCACCACTAAGAATGAGCAATTGACATGTTTGGACTAGATTTTGACTAGTAAGAAATCCGTTTGACTTTGGTGTTCGTGTCTATGTATCTTATGAAAGGATGTGTGAAAGCTGGAATTTTTTTATCTCTTTGCGGTAGTAGTCTGATATGGTGTGAAGTTCTTGACAACTCATGGATACAGTTTCTCTCCTGTCAAAATCTTTCATGGCTATTGGAGTCGTTCTGTCATAGTAGTTGAATCAAGATCTCACAATTCAAATTCTAAGTGTTTTTTTTTTTTTTTTTTAAACTTATTTATCGATCTTAAAATATAAATCATACGATGTTTATCCAATGAGTTTGATTTACACACGGTTGGTGTTGAATGCTTGAAATTCTAACTGCAGAAAATTTTGATCCGTAAAATAGATATACGTTCTTTCTTTTACATGGCTGTTGTAACAGACCTGGATGAACAATGAACCCATAATAGTCTAACCGCCAATATCTGGATATTGGTAGTTTCATGGTTAAGTTATTGTGGGGGAAAACTGATGATTTTTTAAAAAAGGATTGTGTTTGGTGAGAGTTATGCTGCATTGAATAAATCTATATTGGTTTTAAAAGTTTGCTCATGAATCTGGGTATTGTTTTACTTGAACGAGTGAATTTAAGTCAGAATGGGGAAATTGCACATGGAAGGAAGATGACAAACATACTTTCTCAAGAATTCTCCCTTTTTTTCTTTGGTGATGAAATATTGTTATTCATTTGCAAGGAACTTAACAAACATACTTTCTCTAGAATTCTCTCTCTTTCTCGAACTTAACAAACATGCTTTCTCAAGAATTCTCTCTCTTCTCTCTTTGGTAGCGAAATATTGTTATTTATCTGCAATGATATTATAGATAACTTCGAGTTCACTTGCTAGGAAAAAAAAAGGATTATTCATCTGCAACATATTTATACCTTTTTTTCCCCTCTTTTTAATTGTATAATGCTGAAGAGTTGTTTACCATACTGGTTGTGTTATTATGTTGAACCGAATATTGATTTGTCTTCCCCCAAAAAATTTCTATTAGCAATGTTGACATAAGTTATTGCCTTCTGTGTTTCTCTTTTCTTTTCTAAAATCTACTGAACCGAAACAATTTTCTTTTCCTTTTGGATAGGCTTTTGAGGAAGCAATTGCTGAACTGGACACATTGGGAGAAGAATCCTACAAAGACAGCACACTTATAATGCAACTTTTGAGAGACAACCTCACCCTTTGGACTTCTGATGTCCAGGTAAAATGTTTTTAACATAGAAGCCACCCTTTTCAAAGCATTTTGATTAATAATCACTGGTCTCTCTTCCTAATACTGCTCCAAATTGATCATAATCTGAGTTGAGCTATATTTGGCTTCTGCAGGACCAGCTAGACGAGCCTTGATATCCCTTATAGGTTGACGGTCGTATTCTTTCTCTGAAGGAGGCGGGCTGTGAATGTCATTTGTGCGTCGATTAAGAATCGCCCTAATTTATAAATTGATTGGCAATCTGTGATATAGTGTCGTATGGACCAGACATTTTTATGTTTGTTTTTTATGTCTCGTGATTTGGATATATTGTCTGAATGGGAGATCCAATTAAATTATATCTGGTGCAATCTTTTTTCGTACGGTTTTCTTGACAATTTTATATAGAGTACAACATCAAAGTTTAATCCTCATACTTGGTAAAATGTAATTTCTTGAAAAATATGTTGTGGGAGGTACATCTACTATTGTGGGTGGCCTATATGCGGTGGTGGGACTGATTCAGGGGAAGGTATCTTCAAATGATACATTAATACTAATTGTTTCCACTAGTCGTGCGTTCCGCCCAACGGCCATAGTGGGCTCTGCCCACCAAACTGGTGGAAGAGTTGACAGGCTTGAACTGTGTCAATTTATGCATTAGTTGATATATTTGGGGACTTTAGGACCAAACTAGTTTCGTTTCTTTTTGTAACTGTTGATGATCTGTTCATTTAATATGACAGTTAATAGGGAATGAGGGTACCTTTGATTAGGGTAGATGCCTTTTATATTGTTAAATAGGATCTATAGTGACCATTATGTTTTAGTCCTTGCATAAGGTAGCCTCTACCCCGCACAATTAAACCATTACGCTACAAATAGAACATTGAATGTGTTTCCAGAAATGTCACTTCTCAATTTCTCAATCAGACTACATAGGGTCACAACTAGAAAGTAGCCACAACTAACTAGAGTACAAAACAAGTGGTCCTGTTTTAAAGGATTGATCAATCGCTATTCAAGGATGTGGCCCTCTAAGAAGTGTGGTTATTATTCTCGTAGAGGAAATATTATTCATAATAACTATGATGGCCAATATATCATCTGTCGTACATGATGATGTTGATGGATGTTTTGTGTGCAAACATAAAATATCAACTATGTGCTAATAGTAAACAAACATTATTTTGAAAAATTCCAAATAAGTATGCTTGACGTTGTGACCGTTTGTAGTGATGTGCAATGTCTTCTCCACCAATCATATTTTGCTTCTACTGATTGAAGAAGATAATTTCCCACTTGAGGTGAAAATGAGTTGGTATTCAGTAAGCGTTAACAGAATTTATGTGTATAAGCATTTTCCCGATAAATTAGCTACCAGTCTTGCATGATTGCAATTTTCCTTGCTTCATGTTTATATGTGTATAAGATGATTGTGTCAAAAAACAAATGTGAACAATATAAGATAACAAGAGCCAAGTTATTTGTACCAAAAAAAATAGAGTTTATTTGTATCTAAAAAGGAGTCAAGCTATTGTAAATTTGCCTTTAATTATTTATGGGTCTTTAGTAAATATGTTAAAATACTTGTGGAAATTTTTAAACCTAAGTTGAAATAGAGGATGCCACTAAAAAAAATTGCAACAAAAGTCTGCAATTGAGAGCTTATTGTTTTAATTTTTTCGTATTACAGTTTTTTTTTGACGGGTTTTTATTTGCAGAGACTTATACAGAAAACAACGAAACATATAAAAAAATCTAAAAATTATTTCCTGGACACTTAATCATGAAAACTATTTGTAAAGAAAAGCTAATACAAATTTATTCGAAAATTTAGATTTCACGACAATGGAGAATTGTATTCTGAAAATTTAATTTCAAAAACTTTATATTTTAGATATAGTAGACACCTAACAAAAGATAAAATGAGATTGAAAAGCACAACAGCAAACAAAGGGCAAATAGGAGGAAGAAGCTTAATGGGTAAAGGAATTTGGTATCAACAGTTTTAGGATTTTAATGTCGAGGAGGATGCAGAAAGAAAGGTCTTGGTTAGAGGGGGTTATCTGGGAAACAATAAGAATAAAAGTAGAATGCTAAAAGTAAATCCCGGGGATGGATTATTCAGGAAACACAAAAACCAGTTGAAGAAGTTGGATCTGCTGCTAGCACAACTAGGAGCAGAAACCTCCACAATTGGTCGTGTCATGGGGTTAGGAGAGAACCCCAAGCCTTTACAAAACTTACAAGGAGTCCCGTGCATCAATGGCAGTAACTGCAGTAAGGCATCCTCATATGTAACGTAGGTTCCTCTTCTTTCAACGGCAGTAACTGCAGTAAGGCATCCTCATATGTAACGTAGGTTCCTCTTCTTTCAACGACATACTGGCTGTCGGTGCTGGGTATTGTGTTCGAGACTATCAAAGAGTTCTTTTGCCACGAGAACATCCCGGGCTCCAGACTGGATATACACAAATGAAGGTGTTAAGTTGTTGCTCTCACAAGATATTCATTGGATGCTTTCTAGAGACAGTGAAGAGAAAGTTAGTGTTTGAGGCTAGACTGTCACCGAGTTGTTCATGCCATTCATAGCAACACTGAACTTTACTGAGTATGGGTTAATTATTGATTCTCGTAAGAAGCTTTCTGAAAAACAATCTTAGTTATTTTGTGGTTTATATTCGAAGACAAGCGAATAGGGTCGCTTACACTTGCTCGCATACACTTGCAAGGACGTCTATATCTTCTGCTAGTCCCCATATTTTTAAACAGATGCCTATAATGTTGGGTCAGTTACTTGTTAACAAGATGAATTGAATTTGTTTTGATTCAAAAAAAGCACGCACACACACACACACAAACCAACCTACGAAAAAAGACCCCTTGTGCATAAAATCAAAGAGAAAACAGCCACTCACATCAAATCATATGCATCCCATTGCTGCCATCAGCAGTAATACAACATTGATTCTCATCCTTTACCTAGTAATGTTCAGACACCATTGACTAGTTATATTACATGCAAGGTTTATTTGACACACAAAGGCAGAAGAACTCAAGACTTTAACCCCACAATCTGGCTTTAAACTTGATAGTTACTCCCTTGTGCTCTCTTTTAACCATTCTAAATATTTGAGATTGCCCCCAGTGATGGGTAAGGAGATCACCTCTGGCACACTGAAAAAGGATAAAAGGAAGTAGTAAGAACCATGTGAATGCCCTATTGTCCATAATTACACCTCAATTCATTTCAATATGGATTCAGTGCCTAAGTTCTTGAGTCTTGGCAGATATATAGTTTAAGTTTTCCTTTTTTCATGCTTTTCTATCAGGATCAAGTGAAATATGCAACTCAGAAAACGTAACGCAAAGCAAATTTTGAATTTCATGCAAGATTATTTTCTATATGTATATCAGCCTTACTCATATTCATGATTTGCTTTGACATGGTCTGTCAGTGCTTCCAAAAGGGATTGCCTAGTCTTGATTATAAGAAGTTCCTCAGAATCAGTTTGGATCTGTCAGTTTGCAACACAAAGCTGGCAAAGTCAAAGCTACAACAATACTTTCAATTTTAAAACAACTCCAAAAGAACATTAACTCACACTAGAAAATAAGAACTTTTATTGTTAGGGCAGTGGCATTTTTAAACAGAAGTTTGAATTCATATCAGTAATTCTTGACCAACAGGAATATTGTACACCATACCTTCCCCTCCCATTGATATACTGATTCTATACCTGCACAATACATAATACACATGGTTTTTAAAAGTCAGAAATGGGATGCCAGAACTATATAATTAACTTGTTAGAAAACAAATTAAATGAAGATCATATGAAACTCAATCCATTTCACCCTACCAGAAAGATGACCATCTGCATAGGCGCTTGAGACGGTGACGCCATAAGTTAAAAAGAAACTCAAAAGTGAAGATAGATGTCAATGAGTGGATTTCTAATAGGGACTTAGGTATTAAGCGGATTTGGTTCTTTTTCCTTAATAGCTAGCTTTTAAGGGAGGGTTCCCCAAGGGCATGAATACTTACTGATTGGTATAAGATATGGTTGTTGGTGGCTCAGAAAGGCTACCTAAGGAGGGCAGACTGGAAAGGCCAAATAAAACGTTGTAGAGTGTCAACCGCCAAGATGTTGGCTCTTAGGGTGGTGCGATAATAGGGTCTTGAATACTTACCGATTGGTATAGGATATGGTTGTTGGTGGCTCAAAGGGCTACCTATGGAGGGCTGACTGGAAAAGCCAAATAAAGCGTTGTAGAGTGTCAACCGCCAGGATGTCGGCTCTCAGGGATGGTGCGATAATAGGGTCTTGGATATTATGGGGTGCCCAAGTCCCACATTGAGTTGTGGGATGCTCGATAGTCGATGGAGTATATAAATGCTAGGTTCTTCCCCCCAAGGACTTGAATACTTATCAAGCTCATTCAAGATTAAGTTAAGAGCATGCTCGCGTGTGGCCAAAGGCACGGCAAAGGATGCAAAATAGCAGTTATGACAATGCCTCAAGGGAAATCTGTTTTTAGTTTATGATTTAGCAATTACTTATATGCTAAGAAATGGTAAAGGGTGGCCCATTGCACAAGGCTTATCGAGAAATGGTAAATTTGTCTCTCTAGAGTAAATGCCCCCACAAGTAGAGAGGTTGTTTTCAAGATTCATTTGAGCCCATGACTTCCAAGTTCCAAGTCAGTTAGTCACACGGTATGCTCAGAAATGGTAATTTAAGGGAGTAAATAATTTGAGATGAAGATTGATTATTTGGAACTGATGGAATGAGAAAAGTTGATGAGAACGAGTGTATAATAATACATTTTATATATTGATCATAACTAAGCTTACGTAATTTGCAACTAAACTAATTATATCTAATAAGTAGAGTGAATAAAACAAATGGAGTAAGAAATTGTTACTTACCAGGTACCCTATTGACACAAGCAGCAAGTTTCTCTGTGACAATGCTTTCAGCCAATTTCTTACCTACAAAACCAATAACATGCATCAAATCAAATAAACAATCACACCATTAAATTAATTTAATAAATAAGCGAAAATGTTAAAACAATGACGCGACCTGCTTCTTTGTTGGGAACAGTTACATATACAACTATGCTTGGAACAGTGGTGTTATTGGTACTCCCTTCCATTCTAATGGAATTAGTTGAAAACCTGCTACTCAATTTGGATCTGAAACGAAACAACAGAAGCAATTCAACAAAACATATAGAGTGATAGAAATCAATAGAATTTCCTGTTTTGAGGGCAGATGAATACAAGGGTGTGTAGAGATTGGAGAGTCCCAAGGTGAGCATGCAAAACGCGCCTACAATGGGTAAACGACGTCGTAACGTGGAGGGTGAGGAGTAGAGTGTTGTTGAAGTGGAAGAAGCCATTTTGGTGTTACGCCTCTCTATTAACTCTCATTCTGCTCCTTTCTTTTGATGCGTTCATTTTAATCTTACTTATCTCCGGGAGTGGATCCTGTGCTCCAACTTCACATAGGACACTCCCTGCACCTCTACACCCTTTGATTTCATGTGTTGTGACCCCATAACTATACTTGCAAGTAGGATACGTCAAAAACTGACTACGGCTGGACAATTTAGGTCGTTCAGTTTAAAATGATATCCCTCATCTTGGCATGCTTCACATTAGTCGTAAAAGTTCATATTTTGTTCATAATATTATCCAAAAAAAATATTTTGAATTATTCATATGATTTGTTGTTATTAACAAAAAAAAAACTCTTAAAGAACATAATTAATAGCAATGAATTGATGTTGTAATTCGTATGATTTCTCAATAAAAACAATTAAATAAAATAGTTTTTCAAAACTAAAACTCGCAGGTAGGTTCGCCTCACATGTCACCACTTTGATTTTTAGTAAATATTTAATATATTTTGACTCGTTCCATCTAAAATAACGGGTTAAAACAGGTCGAAACGATAAACTTTAGTTGTTTAGCCACCCCTACTTACGAGAATCTATTTTAACTCATAGAACCATGTTCTCTGAATTTTGAATTTATAATAAGTTACATTTTATTATCTTTAAGAACTTCATTATAAGATGTTAAAATTATAAAACAGAACTACAATTTCAAAGTGATAAAACTTTTAGTTGAACAGATAATTGTCTTATCTAAAGTTAGTCAAATAATACATGTAAATATACATGTAGGTTTATGGCGAGTCTATTATATCAATAACAGATCTTACACTTCCATCAAAGGAAAAATAGACACTATGTTTATATATTTAGATTTGTAAAAGAGAGGAATAAAATTAAAAAAAAGTTCTTTTCTCATGAGGCGAGACATAACTGGATCACCTCCAACTACATAAGTGCAACTATGTGGTTTTAACTTTTGACGAGTAAGAAGAGAGAAATTGAAATTGAAAAATGAAGAGATGAGAATGAGAGAGATAGAGACCTAAAAGACAGAAGAAGATAACGATAGTAGAGGATCTAGATGAAATTTATAGTGAGAATGAATATGACATTTGTGATCCTTCATACTAACTTGTTGTTTAATATATACGATGGTTCCATCTCTTTTTCTTTTTTCATTGCACTTGGCATCGTTTTAACATCCTTTGTTCTCCATATTAATCGTGGTTGAACAAATTCCAACCGGTGATAGGTAAATATTTACTTTCTAATTTCATATTTATGAACAAATTATGTTTTTTTTACCTCCTTTGAACCATAACCTTGCATATATAATGTTGTTTTATCTTAATAAAAAAAACGTTGTTTCTTAACCAAAAAAATGACAAAAAAAAATGTTGTTTTGCCATCCAGTTAACTTTCAGAGTATATACTTTATTCGCTAATCATCATAGTTAAGGTATTTGATTTCTAACAGGCTCTTCAAAGTATCTCGACAACTAGAAACTTAGGTCCTCCATGGGAGTGGGACTAACCTTTGAACCGCGGATACGAGACATCCAACTATTTTCACTCAACAATGGGCTACCTCACATAGGAATTTTAAATGTATATATTAAGTTGATTATACTTACTTTCATTTAACTAAATTTTACTTTCTTTTTTTTTTGTTTTGAATTATTTCATTGCTCAAAGAGCATGTACCTTGTTCATCTTAATTGTCATTATTATATAATAGTGACAACTATATTACCTATCAATAAAAGGTAAAAATAGTTATCTTTATTGAGTTGACATCAATCAAAATCGTTCATTTATCTAATAGAAAACAGATGAACGATTTTGATTGATGTTAACTTAACGGAGATAACTCTATCCACCTTTTGTTCATGAGTAAATAAGAAATTTGTCTTTTTTAAACAGAAATTTGTCTTATAAATACAAACTTCGTGATAAATTCCATGTAGTTGTTTTATTTGTGGTTGTACTATTTTGAGGTTTATCAATTTTTGTTGAAATGTCAACTTATTTTATATATTTAAACTATTATTACAAAGGATAGATTTATCTTTTACTGTTATTATTATTAATTCAGCTCTAGTCATTTTTGTATTTATCCAAACATGTGAAAAAAAATTACTATTTCTTTCTTCTTCATTTTTTGGTCATCCAAACAATATTAAGTTTATACTCAACTTCTGTCTTATTAATCTTGAAAATTGTGCATTCATAACCTTAGAAGTTTAAAAACCAATCTTCCCTAGAGCTGTTAATTTTGCAAATAATGCTCCTATAGTTTTAGAGTGCATTTGGTCCTTAGTTTGATTTAATGTAATTAAGGTTAATTGATGATTTTGAATTGATGCCAAGACTTATAAGTAGAATTTGTGTACCCTAGGATGCTTACATGATCTCATCTTTACAATCTTATCGAGGTTCAATTGTTTTAAACATTACATTCATACACTAAATGTTGGTTTTTGAAATTTGCGTGTTTTCAAAATGTGAATTGTTTCATTTGTTTTAAAAATTCAATTTGTGTTGGTTTTGAAAGTAAATTGTTTCACTCAACAAAGTGAATTGTTTCACTTCTGAAAATGAATTGATGCACTCTGTTATTTTAACATCATGTTTTTTAACTTTATTCTCACTTGATTCAAAAACCTATATAAGTGAAACACCTCATCACTTCTCAAAACACATGAAATTTTCACAATCTCTTCTCTCATACCATCTTCTTTTACCTTGTACTCTTTGATATAAAATGTGAAGTTGAGAAAATGTCAGTTACTTAGACATAATTCTTTGTACGTCAGATTGTGATATTATAGGGTTTTGCAATTGGGGGCATTTGAAACTTAAAGGAAAGATATCGATTTTCCACCTCCTTTGGGGAGTTGGGGGAGAGGTGGGGTTCCTTCATCCAACATCACAAGATCAATTGACGATTTCTCAACAATCAAAGGATAGTCAAAGTTTGAGTGCAAAGGAGACCCAAAGAGATTTTTGGAGCAGCTCATGTGAAGATTAGGAGAGTTTAAGATTGAATTTAAAAGAGTGGTTATCAAGGAGATTTGAAGGTTTAAATCTTGGGTGTCATAGTTTAAGGGTTGCATCAAGTATTGTTGAAAGATTAGGGTTCGTGGAAGATACCTCAAGTCTAAAGGAGCAATACGGGTGTAAACAATTTCACGAACAATTGACATTCAAAATTCAACAACACTCCATTGAATCAGGTCTTTGGGAGAAGAGTAGTCCACTAGTGAAGATGGTGTGGGTGAACCTCTATAAATCGTCGTGCTCCTTCTCCATATCCCCTAACTCTTTAAATTTATGTTTTTATATTGTTTCAATTGTGGGTTTTGAAAAACCTAATTTTGATTGATTTAAAAGAAACTCAATTGAGTGTTGATTCTTTGTTAAGAATCAATAGCATCGAGAAGTGGTTTTTAGAATCCATCATCTTAGTTACCTAATTGAATCCTAAGCGCTCTTTTCAAATAAGTGATTATATGTTTTTAGCTTATCATCAATATCGCAAATTAAGTGATTCTCTCTATCATCTAATTGATTAATTTGATTGGTTTTCACTTATTCGATGTCTTATGTTTTGCATAGATCTTCATTAATAGTCAACTTTTCATTTGTGGTGTTCGAATAATTAGCATAATCTAAAAAAGTAACTTTTTGGATGCATCAACTTTAAAAAATCCAAAAACTTTTTTGAGTATCTATTCGTCTCCCTTGTAGATGCATTTGTTAACATTCAAAAATGATTTCCTAAAAAAAAGACATTCAAAAATGAAAACAATTGAAAAGTTTTATGTACAAAGAATTACTTTTTGTGTTTCAATATACACAATTTCTAAGATAAATTTTTTATTTAAAACTTTTTAGCAAGTGTCGTAAACGAATTTGTTAGGATTTTTCTTTATTACATTAATAATACTACGGTTTAATTTGTAGAAATAATGATTATTTTGAAGTTCAGGTTGATGGTTTATTCCGTCAAATTTGTTTGCAAATCCACATCAACGATTTGTCAAATCTCAATATTGTCAGCTTATAAAAAAAAAAAAACTCAATATTGTCTGTTATTTCAACAACAAAAGATAAAGGTTCATTGTTTGTTACTATTTTTTTCTTGAGCACTACTCCCTTATTTTATCTCCATCTATTTCTTTTTTATCACATCTTCAACTTTAGATTATTTAGACACCAAGTTAGGACCCTTTAATTTCTCAAAATAAATAGAAGATGTCATTTTAAAGAGATAGACACATAAACAAATGATGAATTCCAACTCAAAATTAACTCTGTCAATTCATTTAGAGAGTTAAACTATAAATATTATTGAATTTTACAATGATTGAAGAATAAAGTAAGTATATACCCCAACAAAAAGATAAAATACACAAACAAAAAGATAAAATTTCACTCAAAAGATTAAAAACTAAAAATGCACCAATTTAAATAAAGATAGTGTTAACCTGTGTCCTTAGGGCACACGTTAAGAATCTATAAATGGAATTAAAACATAAACTTTATCTTAAAAATATAAGATTTTAAATTTTTAGAATATTGAAAGCACAATTTCCAACAAAATATTTCTATCTTTGTTTTCTTAACTTGTGCCTGCACAAGTTAGCATTTCACTTTAAATAATCTCTAGTTATTTCATATTGAGCTTTTACAAACTATAATGGTCAAGGATCCTGATCCTGAATACTGCAACCGAAAAGATAATTAAGTGCACACGTGCATGCTAAAATGCAGTTAGCTAGAGCAAACTAATCCAGTGCATATGAACACAGAACACTGGAAAATATAATAGTAAAACTGAATGCATTCATTATTTGTTGATGAGTTTGTTTCAAAATAGAATTATACGTTAATGAGAAAACGAAAGAACATGGAGTAATAACAAAAAGACAAGGAAAGGTCGATAGATAGCAGAATTAACGTGGTTCAGTCTTCATCAAAATCAGAAAAAGTCTGCATGTCTGTTCTGCAACACTGTAGCTACAGTAGAAGTAAACAGTGTACGAGTTTGCCGCGTGAAATAACCACTCATACTTGCCCTTAATTATTACTGTTTTCTGATTATCACGTTATTACTTTATCACCTTTCATTTCACGTCTAACTAAGTACCAGACACAAACGGGAACAATGGGATTAATCATTGAAACGTTAAATAATAGTAAGTGAAGATATTTTCTTTATGTTTTTGGAGATTGAAAAAAGAACAGTGACCCAACGCAACGCATTTATAGGAAGAAATTAACCATAATAATATTCGCAAATAATGGAAATAAACAACATGAACACAGAAACATCAAAAGAAACATAAAATAATGGAATTAATTAAAATTGAAATGACTATGGGATGCATGACTCAATTATGAGACCAAAAGAAAACGGTGTAGCTAGCTTCCCTTTTTGGACTATACTACATGAATTTCTTTGATTCATCATTAATGAATAGTTATTGAATTTTAACTTGCGTACGCTAAAGTGTGTCTAAAATCAAGATCATGTGTGAGAGAAAGAGTTCCAATGGCGACATTAATAGCGGTGATGAGGAGAAAAAACAGGAAAACATGACAAATGTGAATGATCACAAACAATATGTAACTTGAAATTAAAACATCTTTGTCTTTGCATGCCAAGTACGTGGTTCAGTTCGAATTTCTACTTTTGACTTTGTTGTCTGTGCTTATCTGCATTCTTCCCTAGCATACTTTTCTGCACATTATCGATGGATCAATGAATGAAATTTCAATTTTCTTTGGGATTCCTTTCCAAACAAAAAATGTGAACTCCCAAAGTAGCATTTCATATATATGTTAATCACATTTTTGTTCCTTTCCTTGATTATACTAGTAGTAGTTAAATTTCATCACATATGAAAATCAAATGAAGAAATTAAAATCAACAAGGAAAAGAGGAATGAAGTAAGAGTAGGAACCCTAGCTAGCTAGATCTCCATTAAAAGTAAATAAATTTTACATTACAGATGAAATTGTTCTTTTCTTCGATTAAATCATAAACTCATATCCCACACTGGTCCTATTGACACTGGAAATCCAGTAATTAATTAATGTTCTCAAAATTACTGAAAGAAAGAGAAAGAACAAAGTTAGGGTTTCTTACCAAGAGTGTGCTTGTTATTGTGCATCCAAACCTTAAGCACATGTCTCTTGATAAAATTCTCAGCACAGAATTGTTCAATTGCACCTTCTTCTTCCTTCTGAATTCTCCACCCAATTTTCTCCGCAAATGCAAGCATCTTATCCTTTTGTTCCTGCGTGAATTTTGTTCTAAACCTTTTCTTCGTTCCACTTCCGCCACCACTACCACCACCACCTCCGCTGCTGCTTGGATTTGACACGTTATCTTCTTCTCTACTGAATCCCCGACTCGATGCAGCAGGTGGAAGAGCTAAAGGACGATGATGTGATATCGGTGGAGTTACGGAGTGGTGGTGGAAACCAGGCGGAGGAGGTAACGCTGCACGGTGGTAGTAAGGTGATAATTGATGGTGGTGGTGTTGAGGATGATGAGACCGCTGGGGAGTGAATTCACCGTCGATTTCTTTGCGGTGAAAGTTCCGGTGACAGTTACAAGCAGCACAAGTCACCGCTTCCAGTGTTCCTTCTTCTCCGGCAGCTAAAAACTCGCAACATCCATCAACGGCGTGACCGCCTATGCTGACGGCGTGATTCTTTTGACATTCTTTGTATCTGACCGTTCCAGCTGGCCCAATTTTGACACCACCGCCTATAGCGGTGGCTGCTCCTCCGTCCTCTGAACCGATTCCACCGCCATTTTTGGACCTTACTCCTGAGTTTCCAAGCGAGTCGTAACATGCCACCGGCGTAACAGGGAACCCCATTTCTTCTTCTTCTTCCTCCTCTTCCTCCTCTAGGTCTTCGTGTTCATCAAATTCCATTTTGCTTTCCACCTTTTAAACAAGAAATAATTAAATTAAACTAAATTAATATAAAAATATATATAAATAAATAAATTTCCTGTTTTATTTGGATTTGGATTTTGGGGTACGTTAAGCTAGTTTGCTTGCTTGAGAGATGAGGTAGGACTTTGATAGAAGATCTACAATCAATGTCTCTGAGAAGTGAGTTGAGTCAATTGTTGAAATATAAAGTCATAATAAAGCATGATAAATTTGACCGATAGGAGGATAATAACAAGGTTAGATTGTGTCATAATAATTAATTACGAATATTACTATTTAATAATAGTAATAATAGAATTTATTATTACAATTAATTAATTTGTTTGAACACGGCTTTGAAGATAAGAGAGGGGAAGAGGATGTGGTCATCAATAACCCGTCTACTGCAAAAAAGAAAGAGATGTCAGTTTCACTCTGGAAAGCCTCTCAATTACTTGCCATTACAATAACATTGCACACCTCATATTAACTTTTTACTTTAACTACCCCATCCTTGTACTTTATTTCCTTTTTTATCTTTTACTTTAACGTGGTAATATTCGAAACGCATAAACAACTTAATAATGCAATAATTGCATGGAACAGATTAATAAACATGTTCAACAAATTTACCTACCTCCTCTCTTACATTTGTTACCGATGTGTATATGACTAAAAAAATAAAGTTGTGAAGGAATGGGAGAACAAAGAAAAAGGAATGGAATGGTGCTTAATTCAAGAAATATTAGCTGCAGAAATGGAAGAGGGAGGAACCATAAATTTCGAACACCGACTTGCTATTATTATCCGGAAAATTAATCTGTCGGCACTTATGGGAACTGCTACGTGCCCTCCTATTCCGACATGATATGATGTCACTCTCAACCATTTTTTCTATTGGCAAATGCTAACAACTTGGGGGTGGCAAAACGGGTCGGTCTGACCCGTTTAGACCCACTCTGTCTAAGTCCGTTTATAATAGAGAGATGAACCAAGTTAAATTATGTAATCGAGTTCAAACTCTATCCATGTCGTGTTTAGTGGCGGATAGACGAGTTGGCGTGTTAATCTGCAGAAAAAAAATCATTTTTAGAGAGAAAAACAATTTTTAAAAACTTAACTTTTTTAAAGAGTTAAATTAACCCAACCAGATTGATACCGAGAAAAATTAAACATCAAGGTGTTTCTATGTTTGTCATTGTTTTTGTTGTGTTTTGAGGTTGAAACTTTAAGGGTCCGTTTGGTTCGAGAGTTTTGGAGGGGAGGGACGGGGAGGGGAGGGGAGGGGAGATTTTTAATTTGAAGTGTTTGGTTCAATTTTTAGAAGGGGAGGGAAGCAAATCTTTTTAAAATTTGATTGCATTGTTATAATTATCCTTAAATTAATTTCAAATCTCAATATTAACCATGTAACAACTTTTATTATTATTTATTATTATTAGGTTATTTTATTCTTATAACAATTATTATTATTATTTTGTTATATTTTTTTAACAACTTTTATTATTATATTATCTATAACTCTTATTTGTTACATCTAAAACCACTTCT
>Ga0315914_1004428_pt1 | contig 21037 bp, 10 predicted proteins | sample MpolenodulesMG_FD_203920 | JGI IMG/M metagenome (GOLD analysis project Ga0315914, IMG submission 203920) | Medicago polymorpha root nodule microbial communities from Los Angeles, California, United States - elongated nodules | ecosystem: Host-associated > Plants > Roots > Nodule | place: USA... | reverse complement strand
CTCAATCATGAGTGATAAAAATTAAAAAAAAATTATTATTATTTCGTTGACCCTTTTGATAAATAAGATTTAGTTATTATAATTATAGTGATAAAAAACAATATTTTTCTTCAAAAAACAACTCATTAACTATTAATTTAAAGAGTGAGCGTACCGATACACTCAAATATATTGGGTGTACCATATAATTTGCCATAGGAAAATAGTTTTTGTGAGCATTATCATGTAAGATCTTTTTTTGGTACAACTTCTATACTATTTTATGCTTTAATTATGTGTCAGGCTAACTTATGTTTTAAGAACACGTGTATAGTAATTATTATGATTATTTTTAGTGCGCATTAAAAACACATGTCAGCATTTCCTTTTAATGATTTATAGAGGAAATGTGTTTGCTAGAGGAGGGAATGTTTTCTAGATGAAATGGCAATGACAGGGTTTTAGTTCGACTGTTGTTAATAAAATTAGGTGGGTTCGCTCCCCTCAAAATCATATAAGGTGCAATATAGATATTCCTTTTTCATCTAAAAAAACATCATGGTAGGATTTGGTTTTGTGTAAGAGACGAGTTTGGCTTGTTCGTTGGAGCCAAAACATTGTTACTGGGGATACTAGAGGACTAGCTACTTGCAACAATGGCTTAGATTAAAGAGTTGGCTCCTAATCCTGTGGTTTTCTACGGATTTGAAGAGTGTAGCTGATGCATTCAATTCTATCCGACATGATTTTACTGAATTTGGTGCTATTATTAGAACGTGTTGTTCTCTAGCGGAGTTTAATTGTTTCAACTTTTAAACCCTATGTTGAGTTTTTTAACAGATATGTAAATATGGTTGCTCATAATCTTGTTAATGTAGTAATATATAATAACAATCAATCCACTTAGGTTGGTCTAGTGGTATTGACTTGGAACCTGAGAATGTGCTCCTCCTCAAGATCTCAGGTTCAATTCTCTCTGGTGCCAATTTGAGAGGGTTAATTTAACTTCTTCAAAAAAAATATACAATAACAATCCTGAAGTCTATCATGCCATTACTACATCCATTGATTCTCTTATTTCAATGAAATGAATTAGATTTTTCTTGTAAAAAAATATGTACTCCCTCGAAACTAAATATAAGAAATGAAATTAGATTATTTAGATTTTAATGAAAAGTATATTCTCTTTTATGTACAATGGAGGCAAAGAGTATATTCTTACCGTAATTTTATAAATAGTAAAATGTGGTTTATTTGAAAATATATTTCTTCTTAAACAAAAAATTAATGCAAAATTAATATTTACATTCAAACTGGTGTTTACGCGTGAAAAGTAATAGCACATTAAATAAAGGAACAAGTATGATTGAGTTCAGTTAATATTTGAAACAATGAGACCCGGTTGAGTGTACCTAAAGCCCCAAATTTCAAGGTCCACTTAAAAACGCTCACACCAAGCCCACTAAATTAAAGACTCCTAATTGAATAAAATTATTTGGGGTCAAGCCCACTATAAAATCTTTTTATTTGTGGGCCTAAAAAATCCCCATATTAATTATTTAAAAAAAAAATTTCAGTAAAAAAAAAGTTTTTTTTTTTTTAAAACTTAAAAAAAAAAATTATTGAAATTTCGAGGCCTTGGGGCCTTTTGATTTTTTTACTTGTGGGCATTTTAATCTTATGAATATTCAAGTCTCCTTACTATGTGGGTTGGGGGCAAAACTTCAAGGCCCCATAATATTGACACCTCGAAGTGTACCGTATGAGGCCTATTTTGCTTTGAAAAGACTTACATACGGTACAAAACCATCTAAATGAAAGCGTGTTATAAACACTAAAGTAAGGTCCCATTAGTTTTCTTTAACATTATTAATAAGATTTTTTTTATAAAAATAAACATGTTTTATTTATTTAAAAATTTTAAATGACACTAAATGAATTTGTACTGCTACCAACAATAGATTAGTTCAAATGGTAAGAGATTTGAATCCTTTAAAAAATGGTCACAAGTTTGATTTCCAACTCATGCATATGAAGAAAATTCAGTTTGAAAAAAAGAAGTCAACTTGTGTGTCCACCAAGTTCTCAAATAAAAAAAGATTAATTGCCACGAAGCGACGACGAAAACTCTATCTATAACATGGTAAAAAAAAATGTATTCTTGTTTATCCAATTAAAAATTTAAGTCTAATTGATTAGGTATTATATTAGTTTATGATTTTTTCTATCATGCATAAATTTGCACATGTTAAGAAGTTTAAAATAATTAAAAAAAAGAAAATACCGAAATCTAGAAGAGAGAAACTACAAAGAAAATAAATGATCAATGATGATGGTCATAAATCACCAAGGACTCAAAGTGACAGAGTGTAGGTAGCTTTGTTAGTGAACTCCCAAAATTTGTTGAGATGTCTACTTTTGAGTAAACTGAATGAAGGTGTGTTTTTGTTAAGTAGGGTTGGTAGTTCCAGCTAGACTTTAGGGGTGTGATTTGAAGGTAGTGGTGGGGGTTCAATATACGACATGGCTGCAATATGACATTATTGTATATTTACAGTTAGGAATTTTGTGTCACGCCGGGTTGTGCTGAGAATTTGTGAGGCTCGTATTAAGCGACCTCATTGTTTGTCTCCTAGCTAAAAACCACGTTACATAAAAATTAGGAATATTTGTTTTTTGGGTCATAACAGTCGTTTGATCAAGATTGAATGGTCTAAATTTGGAGCGAATTTGAACTCAATGAACACTATTTGAGCTTTAAATTTTGACTTGGTCTAATATACCTCATGCAAAAAAATTGGCTATAGGCTTGCTTGAAACACAAAATATTGATATTGATAGATTAAACACCTTTATCCAAGTTCAAATGTGATAACTCAAAGTTGTCTGCGAGTTTTAAGTGGTAGTTTGTCACTTCGTATATCGACAAAAAGAAAAACACAATGTGTGGTCTAGTAGATACTCCCTTAAACCTTACTTATGAACAAAGTTATATATCTTCACTCAAATGAAAAAGTTAGTTAAGTTAGCTTAATAATCATGATTTGGATTTGACTCAAAAAACACAATCTTTAATACTATGTATGCATGTCCTGTCCGTATTATTGTCTCCCTAAAAATGCGTTAAATCAGCAAAATGTAACTCGCATATCCATATTTTTCAAAATTGATGATTATGGAAAAATTATTTTCCAGAAATGATATAATCCAAAGAATGATACAAAAATCAGCAAAGCTATTAAATGTGACAGGGGCAGCAGAGGGAGATGGATTGGTGGGCACTGGCACTGAACCAAAGACGTTGGCACCACTTGAGTTTGTCGTGTTCAAGATTGATGAACTTGTACTGCAATTTTATAGTTAATATCATAATTTTTCAGAACTTCCATTTGTGTGGCAAAGGAAAATGAATGAAATTACAAGTAAATATGTATGGAAGATATTCACCTTGTGGATGGATATTGACATGTTCCCGTGCCTACAAAATTTAAACAAGTTAATACGATCATCAAAGTTCTCAACAACCAAAAGTAAAATGAATTTAATAATTACATCCTTGTATAAACCCTTATTCTTAAGAAAATAAAGTTAGTCAAATGATTAGAGAATCCGAATTCGAATCTTAATCCTAACTGAAATAATCCTTGATAAATTTTTTATTACTTTTCGACTAAATCTTGGATTATCAAAACAAGAGGGTTAAGATAAAAAACAATTAGCAGACCCGACTTAATTTTTATATTTTTTATTTTGGCCAAGTAGCCACTAGGCTAAATTCGCACACATTATGTGTGGAGAAGTGGGAAATCCGGAGTTCAAACCCCGGCTCCTACACATGATGTCCCTGGTTACAGGACCTAGACCCGACTTATTTATCTCTGCTTTAAAACATAAATATATTTGATTAAAAAAAGGCATAAATATGTTGTTATCCAAGGATTATATTAGTTATTTATGCATTATTTATGGAGGAAAATAAATGGAATGAAATGAACTGTAATACTTCCAAGACATTTATGACAAAAAAGGGGGGACTTTTGTGAGAATTGAGATGCTGCTACTACCAACAAAGTAGAAAAAGAAAGGAAAAAGCTTGACTTTTGTATCAGGTAGCACTTTAGTAGCTTCCTACATCTCCAAACCACAAAGTCTATTGAAAAATACAAATATATTGAACCCAACAATCACATGTCTTATTACCAACCAAAGGCTGTGTATCTATTTGATTGAGGTTCCGTATAAAATGGACCTGTGAAAAAATTGGTCCATAATGGACCATAAATTTTTACCCTTTGATTGCTTTAACCCCCTCACAATAATACTTTGCACCATCTACATACAATCTTCCCCCACTTACCTTACCTTGTTTTCTTTTCCTCATCCTAAATAAAACAAAAAATTGATTGTTCTCTGCTCTGAACCGAGCAATTATTATGGCCATAGGTCTAACAATTTTCTTCTAAAATTCTTCCTTGTTTCGAGAAACAATGGCAGTTGAAATGGCCATGGTGTTGTAACCAGAACTCTTCAAAGCCATTGCGGCACCGGTGACAAGGACAGCACTACCATTAATAAGATAATAGAGGAACCGAGAGATATGTACATAGTTGCCGATATCAGGTATAGCATCCAAAAGCTAGTGGTTAAACTAAATGTTTGTGTTCAACAACACTATACTTAACAATATATATCTCAGCTACCATTGCTATAACCAAAATCTTACTTTTTCTTGTGATTTCAGTCTACCAAGGGATTAATATTATTTGTTTGTACATAGATATATAATGGAAATTGATATCTAGAATTTAAAAAGAAAAGGAGCAAGGGTTATCCCACTGTATGCAACAACTTCATATCGGAGTGAGAAAGAGAAATAAAAAATTACTTCTAACTGGTAGAACTAATTAAAATATAGTGTGGTGAATGCATGATAGGATCTATAAGCTTGGACAATCCTAAATGGCACCTTGATTTGATACACATTAGAGTTCTCTACTACTTTTCCTAGCTCATTTTTTTGTCCATATATGGAACCTTTTTTTCACATCCCCAAAATCACATTGATATTTTTTATTTATATATAAAAGTCACTTTGAAAAAGCATAATTTTTACTATCTTAGAAGTATACTTTTAGACAAAATCATAGAGTAATTAAGCGTTTATACATATAAGTGCTTATCTATGAGCCATTTTTATAATTAAGCATTTGGTATAACTAAAGGATGCAATTAACATTATTGAAAAGGTTGCAATGAAAATTATAATAGGAAAAGCCTTACTTGGATTAGTGCTAGTGATGACAGCAGTTCCACCAAAATTGCAGCTATTTGGAACAGGATTCTTATGATAATACTTATTAAAGGCATAAGAAGCAAGATCATGAATAGAATTTGGATTGTAACAGCTTCCACCAGGTTGAATTGCTGAACAATCAGTGCCACCATATCCACAAGCATAGTCCAATGCAACTTGTAAACCAATTTGCGACGCACTTGGACTTGCAACACACCAACTTGAACCTGAAGATATTGGAAAAGAATTCACTGTGGTTGGATTGGCATGTGGAAGTGTGGAAGTTGGAGAAACTGTGTCTGGATTGGAATTAGGATTGAAAAATGGATCAGGTGTTGTAATTGTTGGAATGGTAGTAATTGGAGTGGTAATATCCTTTTGGACAGTAGAAAATTTGTCAGTAATAAATTCTTGTTTCACTTCATGTCTTTGTAGTACATTAACATGTCTTTGTGCTTCCTTTTCTGTCCTACTTGAACCTGAATTTGAAATCATATAATTGAATTACTTTGTCTGTTATGTTTCTAAAACATGTGATAATGGATACCAAATATATTGATTTGAGCCTTAAGTGGCATAAAAATGGACAGCTAGATGCAATTTGTACCTTGCATGAAACTCAACTGAATAGAGAAATGATATCTTGAAAAATAAAATTGACATAAAAAATCGACAATACAATCCATGGTTAATGTAGTTTCAATATTTGGTTGATTATGATTAGCATGGTTAATGAATCTAACAAGATGTTGAAATTCATCACATATGTAAACTGTGTTAATCATCTAAATTGTAGTTGAATTTGGATGTCAAATTAACACAGCCCAACTAAAAAAAAACTGTTTTCCTATTCACTAATTATTATATTATGCCTTTAGACCTCACAATCTCTATTGTTTCAAATGTCAACAGTTTTCTATAGAGCATCTTCTGGATTGGACAATAGAGACATGTGGGGTATCCTCTGTACTGAGACCCCTATATAACAGTCAAACCCTTGTATGTTTTCAAGAAACTGCATGTGGAAGTACTGGAGAAAAGGTTGGATTCAACTGCCCAATGTGAAACTCTAGAAAGATGATAATCAAAATAATTGTTCTAATTTCTGTATGCTAAGTATGTCTCTCTCTATCATAATGTGTGTGACTAAACAATAATAGATGAAACAACATTTTGTTGCAATTAAGGAATTTGTTTATTTTCCATTAAAAGAATAAATAAATTTATGGGCACTAAAAATGTATGTGTTGAACTAAAAAAATTACTAAAAGAATAAAACAGTTGAATCCTAGAAGGAAAAGCATCTTGTAGTTTAAGAATTCAAAAGAGTCCAAAAGAATATATTAGTTAAAGATAAAAGAAAATAATTAATGCATGCAGATGATAATAATGAATACAAACAGAAACAATTGAAAACAGAAGAAAATGTGAGATACAAGGACAGTGAATAATATATTATTATATTAACCAGAAGCAACTTTGTAACTCATATCAGAACAGTACTGAAGGAGATAGACCAAATACCATAGAAGTGAAGAAAACAAATCACCTGAGCAAAGGATTTGAGTTAGTAGGAGAAAAACTGCATAGTGATATACACTCCTTTTCATCTTTAATTTTATTGTTCAACTTGTTTTGTAACACTTTCTCCTTCTCTTCTCTTACTTTTTGTTGAATGTTGTGTGGTATAATGATTCAAGTTCAACTAAAAGTGTATGTATATATATATATATATATATATTGGTGGTGGTAGAGTGTGTGTGGGCCTGATAGACAAAGATGATGTGGTGGTGCAGAAGAAAGTTGGAGGGTGAAGGAGCAAAAAGGATGGAAAAGGTGGGGAAGAAAGTTGAGAAGAAAGTAAAGGAAGAATATAGGTTGGGTTTGTGGGCTAGTAAGTGATGATTGTAATCATGGTGCTGCTCATGTATACATTTCCCTTATTTTTTTAGAGTGTTTCTTTTTTCACCCTGATTTTCTCGCAGGCTCTACGCAATTTATTTTATAGAATTTCAATGACATAAACACGCTCTATAAAAATCTCTAAAAACAGGTTAAAATTTTAAAATTCGAATGGGACGCACCAGAAACTTAGAGGGTGGAAAAGTAATTGTCATTTTTCTATTCTTAATTGAGTTATTTACCCACACTCACTAATTAATCTTCTCCTATAAAAGATAATTGTTTCTATTTCTATTCTTGTGTCTTAGTTTTACATTAGTTATGTACTTAGACCACCCACAATAGAACACCTCACTTTGAGTGCTTAAATGAGTCTTCTTTGTCTACATCACTCATTTTACAATAATGTTTAATAAGCAACATTGTTCTCCAATCCAGCACCGCAAAGGAAATTACTAAATATGTCCCACAAATAATTCTATATCACTACATTTCAACCAAATTTTATTTATTTCATTATGATTTATTAAATGGGGTGAAGAGAGAGGGTGCTTCCATAGCCACCCTTCTCTATAGACACCTAAATATTAAACTCCACAATAGAAGTGCCTATTTATTATAATGCTAAATAGATGAAGCACCCACCATTGTGGATGACCTTATGTTCATACGTGGGTGTACATAGTTGATATATTATTGGTTTTTAATGAAGGCGTGATATAATTGAGTTGTTACATGACTGTGACTTCTGGGCACACACAGAAGCAAAAGTGCTAATTACTGGTATTTGAATGTACTATTGTCATATTTTTTCTTGTTCAAAATTTTCACTTTAACTGACTCCATGTCTGTTGCAAAGAACGGTGCATATGATGTTGCATCCCAGCTCATATCTTCTTATGTCACTTTTTCTTCATCGGTGGATAATAAGTCAAACTTTCTTCAACCAAACTAATTGACTAGTGTTAGTTAGTTGGGAGGATCTTAAGTTAAGGTCAAAGTAATTTAGCTGATTAGATGTAACATAAAAAATAGTCTAGTTAGGTTAACAAAAGGATAAACAAGAGAGCAAGAGAGGCCAAATTTATGACAACCAATAATTGACATCCTAAGACTAAAAAACAATACTAGAACACTTATTTATGACTTATCGTTATCTTTTATTTGTCTTTATAATTTAGAATTTTTGCCCTCATGTGAGTAGAGTAGAGGAGATTGTGGCATCACGCATAAGGTTAAAAATAGAAACCAAATTTTGTTTGACTTATTGAAAGATTAGCCTAAAAGGTAACATTTGAAAGCTGCTTCTTCTTCTTCTTCCTTTTCATCCTAATAAAAAGTGATTTTCACAGATCGAGTCAAATGGAATAAACTATAATTTCACAAGGTATCGAATCAAAATTTAAATTTAAACCGAATGCCTTGAGTAAAATTTGTTGTGAGCTAGCCAATTATAGTAGGTGACTAGAGCAATAAGAGTCCGAGTTTATAATGTTGAACTCAAAACCTTATGTAATGATAGTTGATTAGTTTTAACAGCTTGTTAGAGAGAGAATATCAACGAGGGAAATGAGCCTATTATTGTAAAGTGAGAATCAGAAATGATGTAATCAATTTTATTCCACAATCTTTCTCTTTCTCTCCTTTCTAAATTTCCTTTTCTTCTTCTTCCACAAACAACAAAGATGTTTGTGGTGCTGGTTGATTCGGTTTTAAACATAAAAGTCACCCTAACTGCGAGATAAAGAGCTTGTGGTTCGATTAGTTTTCAAAAAATCATCCAAACCAATGCAGTTTGAATTGGTTCGGTTTGTGTATATATTTTTAGACAATTTAATTTTTTGTTTCCAACATTAAAATCAAATTAAAACACAACATATTTTCAAGAATATTTTCAACAATGTTTTATATTTCATCTAACATTACAATTTCATCCAACAACATATACCAAATTAAAAACATGGACAAAACATAATCATATTATGTGAAAAATGTAAAAGACTAATATTTTATCATTCTCTAAAAATTTAAATACTACATGAATACATTTTCGAAATAAAAAACATAGAAGAAAGTTAACATATGCAAAAAATAAGAAAATCAATGAGAAACAAAAAATAAATAAAAAATGATTCTTTATCGTGCTACACTTGACTGGTTACCACTCTCTAACCTCTCATATATCATTAGTGAAGAATTTTAATTATGGCTAATTTTGTGAGTTATTAATTATCGGTGGACCAACCACATGCTGCATTGTATAATTATCGGTATACATTGTATAATGTTCTTAAGCAAATGATAAAATTGGTTTATTTTATGAGTTATTTCATTGTTTGTAGAATATGGTTGGTTGACTAAGCATTATTTTCCTTACTAAAACACTTATTTAAATCGTAATTAGTAGATTAATATATCATAAAGTAAATTGAAAGATTTTGTATTATACAGAAAAGCTAAGCTAAACTAAAAAATGGTCCAAATTTCCATTATCCAGAAACAATGTTAACTCTTTCTTGTTCTGCACTTTCTCAATCACCACCACCTTCCATATCCAAATTCATCTCCAACCACCCATGTCTCACCATGCTCCAAAACCACTGCACCACCATCAACCACTTCCACCAAATCTACCCTCACATCATCAAAACTGGCCTTACCCTCAACCCAATTGCTTCCACACGTGCCCTCACCTTCTGTGCCTCACCATCTGGCAACATCAACTATGCCTACAAACTGTTTGTCAGAATGCCAAACCCAAATCTTTATTCTTGGAACACAATTATCAGAGCTTTTTCTAGGTCCTCAACACCACAATTTGCTATATCACTTTTTGTTGATATGTTGTATTCTCAAATTCATCCTCAATATTTGACTTACCCTTCTGTTTTCAAAGCCTATGCTCAATTGGGTCATGCCCATTATGGAGCTCAGCTTCATGGTAGGGTTGTGAAATTAGGTCTTCAAAATGATCAATTTATTTGTAATACTATTATTTATATGTATGCTAATAGTGGATTAATGAGTGAAGCTAAAAGAGTTTTTGATGGAAAAAAATTGGAACTTTATGATCATGATGCTGTAGCTATTAATTCAATGATTATGGGTTATGCTAAGTGTGGTGAGATTGATGAATCTAGGAAGTTGTTTGATGATATGGCTACAAGAACTTCAGTTAGTTGGAATTCTATGATTAGTGGATATGTTAGGAATGGGAAATTAATGGAGGCATTGGAACTTTTTCACAAGATGCAAGTTGAAGGGGTTGAAGTAAGTGAGTTTACAATGGTGAGTTTGTTAAATGCTTGTGCTCATTTAGGAGCACTTCAACATGGGAAATGGGTTCATGATTATATAAAAAGGAATCATTTTGAATTGAATGTTATTGTTGTTACAGCAATAATTGACATGTATTGTAAGTGTGGGTCTGTTGAAAATGCTATTAAAGTGTTTGAGACATGCCCTAGAAGAGGATTGTCATGTTGGAACTCTATTATAATTGGGCTAGCCATGAATGGTCATGAAAGAGAAGCTTTTGAGTTCTTCTCTAAGCTTGAATCTTCGAAATTGTTAAAGCCAGATTCTGTAAGTTTTATTGGTGTTTTAACTGCTTGTAAACATTTAGGAGAAGTTGATAAAGCAAGGGACTATTTTGAATTGATGATGAATAAGTATGAGATTGAACCATCAATAAAACACTATACTTGTATTGTTGATGTGCTGGGTCAAGCTGGACTCCTAGAGGAAGCAGAGCAACTCATAAAGGGCATGCCTATAAAGCCAGATGCCATTATATGGGGATCTTTGCTTTCATCTTGTAGGAAGCATGGGAATGTACAGATTGCGAGACGAGCTGCGCAAAGGGTTTATGAGTTAAATCCAAGTGATGCTAGTGGTTATGTACTTATGTCTAATGTTCATGCTGCGTCCAACAAATTTGAAGAGGCAATAGAGCAAAGGCTTTTAATGAAGGAAAACTTGACAGAGAAAGAACCGGGTTGTAGTTCAATTGAATTATATGGAGAGGTTCATGAGTTTCTAGCTGGGGGAAGGCTGCATCCTAAAACTCAAGAGATCTACCATTTATTGAACGACTCCAGTTTTCCATTTCAAGATTGATTATCTGTGAAATGATGAACTTGTGAAGTTTTGAAATTAATCTGTATAAAGAAGGAATGGCTTTAATAGAGAAGATTTACAATAGATTAGAGTTACACCATCTAAATATCCATTTCGCTTGTTCATATAGTTACTTAGAAGCATTTGGATTTACTGTAATTTATAGATTTACAGAGAAAAAGAAAGTTTATCTTGTTATTTGAATTTGATGCCATTATCATTGATGACTGAAATATTCCAGTCATCTTGGTAATTTACTTAGAAGACAAATTGCGAAAACTTAAATGTATGTTTTGCTTACTAATAAATGATGTTTTATATTTTACTCATTGCTCTAACATATGGATGCTTACCAATAGGCCCAGTGAAGGAATCTCAGATTCTGTGCTGTATGAATGTTTTGTTTTGTTCGTTTTAACACCAAATGCTCCATATATGATATCTAACTAAGAAAAGTAGACCTTAAGGTTTTTAAAATCATGGCACTTATTAATTTGTTAAATCAATTGATAATAGTAATACAACAGAATAAGGCATAAGCGTATGATCTTGTTTAGCAATGTCAACCTTCTTATACCCTTGCTTGTACAAGAATCTTATGACGCTATAGCTATCCTATAGTGTATTTTGTGGATGTGAGACAACTGCTAATAGTAGACTAAGTTTCAGGTTTTTGACAAGTTTCGCCCCGGTGCCCAAGAGTATATCTCAGGTGGCATTGCACCATTCATGAGGACGTTTTGCGGCACTGCATATAAGTCAGATATATCGAGATGATGTTGTGCACGCCCATTTTGGTAATGCTGATTCTGCATTGCAGCAGCAAGTTCATCGTCTTCCAGTGGCAGACGATCAAAAGTAGCATGCATGAATGATGCAGCCATGATCACAACAGGTCCTGAAGCAATCAAAGCACCAACTACAGCACCTCCAACAACTTGTCCTTGAGCACCTGCTAAATAAATTGTAAGACCAGTAATTCCTGGTGGTGCAGGTGGAGGAAGAATTGACCCCAACAATGAGAGAATCTCGAATCGACCATGAAGGGTCACAATGGCACCAGAAGAAGCTGGTTGGCGCAGCGTTACATTCGTTACACAACCAGTGCCATTAAGTATACAAAGACCACGTTGCTTTCTCCTTGCAAAGTTCAACAAACTCTCGTTCACATCACACCCGGAGCTTACTTCCATAGCATGAGCTTTCAGTGCATTAGCACTGTCTCTGGTGACAATGATTGGTGGCTTAGGCTTGTTTTTTGACCCGGCTGGCCGACCGCGAGGCCGCTTTAAGGTTTCCCCCTCAGCTGCAGAAGAAACTGGTGAAACTGATTTTGGAATTTTAGGAGAGATTAGAGTGACATCAATACCATTACCAGACATATTATTATTCAGGTTACCATTGTCTTGTTCTTGCTTGTGTTCCATTTCACCAAACATAAGATAGTTTTTGGTTAAAGAAGCAGGAAGAAAGAGTAAATCGCTCTCTCCTGTTACAATATTGAAGGTTTAAGTAGTTGCATTATTAGAATAAATATTATAAGAGCCCAAAAGAATGATCACAATTTTAGGATGGAGTTAAGTTATACCAACCACACCATAATTTGCTGTTTTTTGCATTACTCTTCCTAACTCTTACTAACTTTGCCTCATATCAATTACCTTCCCCAGCAGATATCTCATGGTGTATATAATTATTACTATTTTCATTCCATTGTTACCTACCTACCTACACTATCTTACTCATTTTATACAGATACTTGTTCCAACTTCCAAGTGTATCATAACCTGCATTAAAGATGTGAGGAAAAGGTGGATATTTGTTCCAACAATTTGAGGAAGGGGTATGGGGAGACGGAAAATAACATATGTAAAATCTTTATGGATATTTGGATTCAAGCGATTAATCATTATACATGATTATTCTCCGGTGCCAATTTTGATAGACTAGTTTGTTTCTTAAAAAAAATCATTATACTTGATTTATGTTATGGAGCAACTCTTTTTTTATTTTTTATTTTTTAAGAAGGGAGCAACTCTTGTATAGCACACATTGAAAACCAAAACAATAAACGTAAAAAAAAATTAAAAAAATCAAAACAATCTATAAGCCTATGGCCAATGAACATGAGTGCGGAGGAGTATTCGTATAACTAATCTTTGGAAGATGGAACCAGTAGTAAACAATTTTATGGTAACTGATCAGGTGTTTTGGAAAACATAACTCAACAAAATAAGGGTATTTTTGGAACAAAATTAAATTGGTCAAAACTAAGTTCTTTGCTTAAAATTTGGGGAAAATTGTTTTATTTTTATTTTATATAATTTTTTATGATTGAAACAGAAGGAGTAAGTCGCTTTACGATATCAATTGAACATTTTTTTTTATGATTTTGAAACATTAATGTCACATTTCCTATTATACTCTTTAAGTCTTAATTATTTATACTATTTTCTTTCCATTCTATAATTTATTTTTCTCTACCATTTATTAAGAACAACTTTGTAAAACAACTCAATATATTTTTCTCATTCAAAATTAATTACATTTGTTAATATGGGCAAAATGAGATAAACAACTTATAATTTGAGAATCATTACTCAAAAGGTTAAGATCAATTCAAAAGGTAGATAACAATAGGGTCTCATTAACATAAACATTCATCAAAAGGTATAAAATAATAGGTTTTCAATTGCATAAACATTCATCAAAATGACACCAAATCATCAAATTACATCATTTCAAATAATCAAAATAACAATAGCCTAAAAACTCCATATCCAGTGATGGTTGAGCGATGCATATGCTTGTTTTGTGACTTGGTTGCACCTTGCAGTTGTTTGTGAACTGGTTGTTACTGTTTCTGTTTGTAGTTGTTTATGATTTGGAGTTGGTTGAAGCTTGTGAAAAGGTGTTAGCTGGTTGCCTTTGAGCTGTTGTATGTACAGTAGGTTGTGAATTGTTTTCCATTGTTGTGTCTGAGATCCAACAGGTCAACTTTAAGATTCTAAGAAGCCATCAACCTTAGCATTTGCTGCTCTAGACAAGAATTTCATGCAAATAGGTGGTTGCACTCCAGCAAGAGCAAGAAAAGAGCTAGGAAGTGACCAAATTCCATCTCCACAAATCAAACCAGAAGCAACAGCTGCTCCAAATGCATCAGCCTTGGCCCTATCAAGCTTCTGCCAAATAAACAATATCAAGCTTCCAACACACATATCAATAGCAAAGTAGCTTCCAATGTAAAATGGTATCGCCATAGCCATAGGAACAGGAATATACTTGGCGTATTTCTTTCCAACCAAGTCGCGAACAAGATTAATAATTATGGCACCAATGAAAAATATGATGCAAAGTACGAGGCAGTTTTTCGGCAGAGCTGAGAATCCATCCACACCTAGTATTGCCATGTTTCGATAAACGAGTGCATAAGGTGCAGGGTATGCTGAACCAGGTTGACCAAGAGTACCAAAAGCATGGTAGAATAGCCAGAAAACACAAGGCGATACAATACAACCAATAGCAGTTCCAATAACTTGGCTCACAAACATGGATTTCGGCGAAGCCAGTGTCATGTAACCTGTTTTGAAGTCTTGCATGAGATCAGAAGCTGTTGAAACAATGTTCATCATGACACCACATGCTGCTAAACTGGCTAGGATACCGCCGTTGGCTCCTGTCCAAGCACCGATAGTGAAGATGGCTAATTTTCCATAGGTCGATGCAAGGGACCAATCTGTTAGTCCACAACCATAGGCATTGCAAAAGGCTAGTGCGGGTGCAATGATGTAAATGCAAATGATGTGATACCACTTTAGCTGGTGGAAAATGTGGGGGATGGTAATGATTGAGATTATTGCAATTATGACATAGCCTGCGATAGCAAACCAGGAGGGGATTTGATCTTTGAGGAACATCTCCGTTCTGCACTTGTCATCGAATGAAAGTGTAGGTGGGAGAGGAGCATTTGGATCCTCAGACTGTGCTCCTTTGTCTTTTTTCTTCAATTGTTTATACAAACCTAGAAGAGTTGTGCCAAGAACTTTCACAAAGTTGTATAGACCATCACCAAGAATCATTGCTATGCCTATGAAAACCTGTAGTTTAAAGAGAATACAATTAGAAAAATACCAAAAGAATACAACCAACCAGTCACATCGAAAAAAATCTATTGCATCAGAATATGTCCAAATTCCAGTTTTGTACTTGTTTCAATCCAATTAACTATGTTTTACGTTGATATCCAATGAGAAACTACTATTTTTCCATATCAATTTCAAAATATACTTACAAATGTGGAGTATTTGTCGAAATAGTAGATTTTCGCCTACAATTTAAATAAATAAAAAATTGAAATGTAGAAAGACAACATACTCTGTAACCTTGAAGACCATGTAAGCTGCTTTCTTTGAGATCAGCAGGGAACCAATCTCCTTTTTTAGCACCAATGAGAGGCCACATGACACCCCATGAAAGAACTCCACCAATCAACAGCGAAATATTGATTATATATGGACATATCATCCCAACCCCCACATAGGTAGCAGAAAAATCAAAGTAGAACCTGTTATGTACATAAATAAATAATAAATGTTAAATAAAAGAAAAGGAACTAAAATGCATATTAATCTATTTTATCACAGCAATATTATCTAAAAAAGTTGATATCTCATTATGCTATCACCATAATTGAGAACATAGAGGTTTCAGTTGCTTTTATAGTGTATAGTTTATAATCCAAATGCATCCTTTGTTAAATCCTTTTTTAATTCTATCATTAATAAAATAAAGGCGAGTCACTTACTTCCTTTGATAGGCTTCTAGACCAAATGTGGGAAAGTTTGTAAATCCACAAGCATCACCAGCAGTGAAAAACCATTGGAAGAAACCCCACAAGAAGCTAAAGGAGAAGAACTTTCCCAGTGCTTTTACTTGCTTCTTTGCTAGTTTGGCACCTTCTGATGTATGGAAACTGTTGATAAGATGAGCTGTTGCAGTACCACTTGGATATGTCAATCTGAAGTCAACAATCATAATCTGCAACAAGGAACATTAAAACTAAATGTCAATTCAACATGCAATAACCAAAGAACTTGGAGTCATCCCATGTTTTAAAAATTGATTCAAACATCACAGCGGCGAGGTTTCCAAGTCATGTTCAATTGTTTTAAATTGATTGAACCAGGACGAAACCACAATCAAACTGTAGACATTGCTGGTTCAAGATTAAACTAGTTGAACCATCTGACTCAATTTTTAAAATATAGTTATTCATAGAAAAGATGCATGTCATGCAAGCAAATATTCCAATACAAAATTCAAATAAATAAAAAGGCCCATATTTGTAGTGGTGACGGTTACATTTTAAGGTATGACAAAGTCGGCTACGTTATTATTTTTTTCTTCCTATCAATACATTGTTTGATTATTTGATGCAACGAGTTAGTGTACCTTTCTAAGTGGAACCACTGAAAAGAGACCAAGAAAGCTAACAACAAATAGAAATGCAATCATCCATCCTAAATCAAGACTCTTAACATCATTGGCAGTGCCAGCTTCTGGAATTTGTTTTGCAATAGTTGGAGTCATTCCAAACAAGTAGCTACCAAACCCACCTACAAAAGTAAATCATGTGAAAGATTTATCAGCAACAAATAAGTTCATTGTATCAGAACTGCAATTAACTATTAGAGCATAAAACATTTATGTTTATATAGTATTACATGTCATGTTTAAATTACTAATTCTTACACATTTATGATTATGATAGTTAAGAAAATGACTTTTTGCAGTCAGCATTCCTTGTTTAGATAGACTTATTTGATTCTTATCTGTTGATATAAGCACTATATCAGTTGTGAGATTATTTATGACAGCTTATAGAAACAACTTTTGGCTTAATTGAAAATAGTTTGAGTTTATTTTAAATTTTCTTATAGGAATAGCTTGTACATAATCTTTAAAAATAACTTAATCAAAGTTAATCACTTATCATGCTACAAACACTTATTAAGAAATTAACTTATCCTTTAAATAAGTTGACTCCTAATTAAATTAAAAAATATATACTTTTCAACTAGCAACAGGAAGGGTGAAGGGACCACCAACACAAACACAAGGTTTTGTGATGGACTGATGGTCACTATCTTGTTGACTGTGGGACCCACCCCATGATACACTAAACAAGAAAACACATGCAAAGCAATGCAACAAATCCAAAAAACCAGAAACCCATATCAACCCAGTAACCCCAATTCAATTCAATTCAATTCACAAATCAAACATAAAAATCAAATATTTAACACAAAAAAAAGGGCAAGTAGATTAGATTAATTACCACTGAATGCAATTCCACTAGCAGCAACAACACAAGTTTGAATAACAGTATTCTCCTGTCTGGTAAAAGGTTGATTAAGCCAACCAGCTTTCTCAAGCAACTTGGTCCATGTCTTGACAAAGAAGAAACCTAGTAACCCAGCAGAAACATTCAAAGATGGAATAATCCCAGTAGTGAGATTCAGCTTCATCACAATGAACGTGAACATCACTGATAGCACGATACTCACGACTATTGCCCTAACAGTAACCTGTTTACGCCATGAAGGAACAGATTTTCCTTCAAACCCTTTTTCAATGGAAATCTCATCAAGTTGTTCATCGGAGGTTTCGACGTCACGTCGATGAGGTTCTGAAGGCATGTTACGATGAAGTTGAAAGAAAAGTGCGGTTGTGTTGAGTGTTTGGTTTTGATTTTGCGATTATTAGTTAGTGAAGTCGCTCTCGTAATTTGTTTCTTTTATAGTAAAGGGCTTTGGAGAGTTTAGAGAAGGATTTGCTGGAATATAGCAGAGTGTGTTACGCTTAAGTTTGTTACATAATTTAAAATAAAATATCTTAATTAGAGTATTTCTAGGAGTCATTAGTTATTTTGTTCAATTGATATATCTTTTTGTGAATTTAGGATTTGTTAGTTTGTTTCTTATATACTCTCTCCCTCCCCCATTGCCTTTTTCACTTTTATCAAGAAAAAATTGTCAGTGTAATCAATGTGTCTGTTAATATTACAAATTAAAATTATCTTTTGGTTGTATGTGTATAAAATTTGATTTTTCATATTTCAAGATAAGTTAGTAGTATTAATTAGAGGTATGTTTAGAAAAAATAATAATAAATACATCTAGTAATTTAAAAAGAGGTTTACATTTAGGGACAAAAATAACTTCAAATGGTGTTTAGATATAGGACGGAGGGAGTAGTTAATAGCGAAAAGACATGCGCTCACGTGTCCGCCTTTCTCTTCAAGTTATAACAAATCAAACTAACCATGATTATCTATTACAATGACACCAACAATATAACAAAAAAAAATATAATTTAGCGATTTTTTTTTAATAACAACAATCTTTATTATAGAAAAAATTGTTTAAGGGTATAATTGAGATAATGAAAAAGTAAGTAAAAATTTACTCATCTAATTTGTTACAATTTTTAAATGATAAAGGAAAAAAACGGACACGTATATATTCATATCATGTTTGTTACATTTGTTTCAATATTTAAATTTATTCTTATATATTTGTTACATGTGTTATTTGTAGTGAAAATTGAGAGTATTTTTGGAAGAACAAATGCAGCCCAAAAATGTTGAAAAAGATAGTTTTCTTTATGTAGTACTCGCAAAAAGATGGGCACGTTTTTCCGCTCTTTTTATTGCACTGACGTTTGAAAATTATGAACAGTATTTTTTTATGAAATTTTGATTTTGATTAAAACTAAAAATAAAAATAAAAATAAAAATAAATGTTTGTTGCTTTCAAGTTATAAAAAATCAAACTAACCATGATTATCTATTTCAACGACACAGACAATAATACAATATAACAAAAAAATATAATCTAAATTCTTTTTTTAATGACACCAACAAAAAATTTATTATAGAAAAAGTTGTTTAAGGGTATAATTGGAATGATGAAAAAGTAAGTATAAATACACTCATCTAGTTTGTTACATTTTTTAAATGATAAAGGAAAAAAAAAGCAAAAAAGATATATATTCATATCATGTTTGTTACATTTGTTTTAATATTTAAATTTATTCTTATCTATCTGTTACATGTGTTATTTGTTTGAAAATGTTTCAATATGAAAGTTGCTCTAAATAATATAGGTGTGGCATAAATACTTCATTTGATTTTTGTTGTTTTGGCGTTAACCTTTCGGTTTTCATGAAAAACATGATTTGGTAATATGTAGTTCAGTTGTGAGGTAATGATTTTATGGTCAAGAATTGTTTCATCTAAAAATCGAATTGGTTCTTCTAAACAATTCATCCTTGTGAAGTTCGTTAACTATTTGAGCTCAACTAATTTGGTTTCATTTGATTTTGTTTACAAGTTTGGCTTGAAAATAAGTAAAGTTCAGATAAACTTAATAAATATGAAATACATTTAAATGTTTAATCAATATGAAAGGAGTTCAAAACAGGTTATGTTGCAATCTATATTTATGACGATATATAAAAGAAATACTACCCCCGTCTCTAATTATAAGACCTTTTTGAGAAATTTTTTTGTTCCTTTTTATAAGACCCATTTGTAATTATACACAAATTGTAATTATACACAAATTTAATACTACAACCAACTTTCTTATCTCTGTAATTTTTGCAAAAGGCTCCTATATTTAGGGACGGAGGTAGTATGAAATTTTGTGCTTTAATTTTTTTTTATTATTTCATATATATCCTTTAATATAATAAATATTGTAGTTACAATTTGAAGTTAGAAACATCTATTATATCTTTGTTAAAAAAAATAATATTCAATGATCTATAGCAATTGATAAAAATATATAAAAATGAAGTTTTGTTATTCACATTCAAATAATTAAATATAAAAAATGGCATGTCATTAAATAACTAGATTTTCTCAAATAAAATTTATTTGAGCACGACAAATGATAAAATTAAAAGATATTTTTTTTTAATAAGATAAATTAGTCCACTGAAATTGACACCAGAGAGAGTCGAACCCGAGACCTTGAGCACACTCCCAGATCCCAAGTCAATACCACTAGGCAAAAAGAGAAATAATATTTAATGACGTGATTAAATTATTTTTAGTTTAATTTTTTATTCATCTACGTGTGTTTAAATATTTTTGATTGTTGATTGGTTGTGTAACCAAAAAAAATATTTTTGATTTAGGATTGCGCCTAACTAAAAATTTCTCTATGTCTGTTAAAAGAAAATAATTTTATATATTTTTTTTAGAGAAAACGGTATTTATATATCCTCTAAAACATGTAGTTATGTATGTTAGGACATTATAATTCCTGGTTGATGAGACCATGTAATATCCAAAACTATTTATTACTAGATCGATATCTAGAACAATATAAAGAGAATATATGATTTTTTTTATTGAATTTTCCATTATTTCAGTTATATTATTAAATAAATTTTCTTTTAAGAATGCTACATTGTTGGTGTTATTGAAAAAAAATAAGAATTTGCATTACATTTGTTATATTGTTGGAAAAAAATTGTTATTGCAATGTTTTTTGAAAGAAGATTGTTACTATTTAAACTAGCGTTAACCCAGACACTCCATGTCCGTCTGCCCAATCTTCTTATTGCGCTAATGGGTATAAATTACAAATGCTAGTTTTTATGAAGTTTTGATTAAATTATTTTAATTTTGATTAAATTATAGGTATAAATAATATATATATATATATATATATA